>Ga0207841_1000027_pt1 | contig 288296 bp, 296 predicted proteins | sample HigsolmetaGSP18D_FD_184846 | JGI IMG/M metagenome (GOLD analysis project Ga0207841, IMG submission 184846) | High solid enriched microbial communities from the Joint BioEnergy Institute, USA - SP1-8-D (SPAdes) | ecosystem: Engineered > Bioreactor > SSF (Solid state fermentation) > Aerobic >...
AGAAAATCTAGCTTGTCAATATAATTAATATTAAGTTGTATATTATCTTCAACTAAGTGGCCATATGTGTGCTTTAGAACAGCAAAACAGCCAACATCAAGAGGCTGCAGGAGATGAGATGAATGAGATAGTATACAAATTAATATAATATAATTTTGGGTGCAGGCACAATTAAATTAAGATGTTAAATGGCTTTTATACTTATTAAAAACCAGCATCTGATATTTTTCCTTTGTCCAATTATTTGTATATGGAATAAATAGATTTTGAAGCTATAATATGCCAATCTTATCTGTAGTCTATTTATTAGGACTGATCTCAATCCTCCAGTTATACAGCAAGATGTTATTTTTATATCAGGCCTGAAGTTGAGCCTTCTCTTTAAAAATAATATAAGGTGGTAGTGCCCATCCTGCTAAATTAACTAATTTAATAACTGTTACCCATTCCCAATTCCCAGGCTGTAAAAGAGATAGACAACCAGATGTCTCTGCTTTAGTGACTATCTTTGCAGTGGTAATCAAGTCCATTGCAAAGCCTGTCTCATTAAAATTATAGATATTATCATCAAGGATTCTGTATTGTTGAATAGCAGTTTGTATACACTTAAATTATTTATAGATAATCTTTAGATCCTTGCACTTAGCACACTCATAGTTATATCTTTGTGAATATTATGTTTTTAGGTTTTTATGGTGCTTGATAAAGTTGTAGACCCAATTCTTGCCAACATAATATTGAATATTGGATAGACTGCACTCAAAAAGAAGAATATTGACTATATTCTATATAGAGACTGGCTGAGGAGCTGCTCTATACTGATCCAGAGATAATATTTATTGTAGAAGTGTATCCTCTTTAGTATCAGTTAATTTATGCCTATTGGCATGTATATTGGTCCTGGCAACAGTGCTATGGAGTTGGTCCTTTAGAGTAGAGAAAGGAACATCATAAAGATGTGCTGCTTTACAAATACTCAGTGAATTCTCATGATTTTTTATGGCAGATATAGCCAATAGGATTTGCCCCTCCTGATGAGCTAAATTTTTCAAATTTTGGTGGCATGGTGGTGTGTTGAATTTGATCGATTTCTGTATAGTATTCATGCAGGTGGGCAGGTGAGCGGTTCGGTTAGGTGAGTGGCTCACTTGTGGGTTATGTTATTCAGATAAGTTGATTAATTTAATCACAGTCACTTATTCATGATTTTCTGGCTGTATAAATCTATTATAGCTAGCTGATTAATCTGAGTCAGTAATTACTTTAGCAATATCATATTTATTTAAAAGTCTGTCTTATTAAAGTTGTAGATATCTTGATTGATCACATTATATTATTGAATAATATCTTGCATATATTGAAATTATTTATAAATAATTCCTAGATCTTTACATTGAGTTTATTAATAATTATATTTGCAGTTATATTTGGATTGAAGTTTTTTATAATATTTAATAAATTACTGTATCTAGTTCCTGTTAATAGTGATTGATATAGATGTTAATTACTCAGTTAATAGTAGACTCATCATTTTCTGTATAATAGCAGTTCAAGATGATTAATAAATTAATTTATAAATAATATTTATTTAACAAGAATAGATTCTTTAATAAATATAAGTTTTTGACAATTTGATGCTGAATCTGCATATGAAGTGTAGTTGTGAAGACATGTTATCAAGATAGATTTAACACAATATATATTTTAGCAGCAGCTCTAATGCTAGAAAATTGATCATTTAATAAGCTCTAATTGCTAGAAGAATTCTGTCTTCTTTAAAGCTATTTTGATCACTTTGTGATGCTGATATCGCATGTTAGATGGCCTGCTCAGTGATGTGGTTTACTCTGTGGTTGATTATGTTCTATTTTTTAAGATTAGCGAGAATGGTATTAAAATATTTATAATATTTCTTAGTGTAAAAATATATAAGTTGTCTATTATAATTACTTAACTAAATAGCTTAATCTAAAAATTATATAAAGTGAAGAATAATCCTAAATATATAATAATTATGCTTAAAATACTAAAGATAAGAACAGCTTAAATATTTTATATAAATATTAAGACTTTGATATATATGCATTAGATTAACAGTTTTTATACTTTAAATAATAAGTTGCTTAACTATTCAAATATCTCATTATAGAACTAAATTTCATATATAATGCACACAGCCTACTCATTCAGGTAGAGCTTGACACATTCTTCCACAGAGGGTTCAACTTACCATGCATACAAAACAGATGAGGACCCAAGAAACCACTTAAAACCCACAGGGGTCCATCGGTGCAATTAGGCGTATTCAGAAAACGCCGGCAGAATGTCATTGGCACGCTGCCCTGGGCGCCAAATCTCCTCATTATTAATCAGCAACAAAAGAGGTCGCAAGTTTAGAATCCGCCAGTTTGGGGAGCTGTAATTGTGGGACATCAAAAATTGCAGGCAATGCGGAGGGCATGCTGGGAAGAGAGGCAGTTGTAGCAATAATTTCTACATTTCAATATTATTCAGTCATCAGGCGCATAAAATTGGAGTTTAGACAGCTAGGGTGCTATCCTCCAACTGGGCCGCCACTTCCGCGTTCGCATCTAATCTGGCCTTGCCTCTTGAGTTCGCTTATCAACCCTCCGATAATGCCTGGCTGACACTCCACCATTTTGCCTCCTCATCGCTATCCATCAATTTGCCCTGTTTCCCCCTCTTCTTCCATTCCGCCAAGTCATTATTCTGCAAAAGATCTAGCACACATATCGACTGGTGGCAAATGAGATACTCTGGCTGACTTCAGTGTCTTGCCTACAGTTCTCCGTTTCTAACAGATCTGCCGATTTTTCACACATAGACTCGTGGCGTCTCGTACAGGGTCCCTCCTTCCTCTGCTATAATTATCTGGAAAGGCGAGTTCGGACCAACGCTATGTCTCCGTCCGCCATTACATCCGATTCGATTTCTTCAGCTAATTCTTCTGCCCAACCCCCTACCCGGACACTGCTACTCTCTCCTCCCTCACTGTCATCTCATCCAGAAAAGCTTAATGCCATTATCCGGTCCTATGATCGCAGCACAACAGATCTGCAGATGCTCGATCGTCTGGCGCTTGGCATTGTGTCTCTACCGACCTCGGTGTACGACGTTATTGTCATACTAACGGATGCCGATGGCTCTCGTTCGGAGAGTATGCGGCTTTTCAACCGTCAAACCCTCACAAATATCGTTAGAGCTCTCAAACCAGGTGGGCGGCTGCGAAGCGAAGATGGACTCTTTGGGACTTGCGAAGGTCCGGAACAGACTGAGGCGATTCTTGCGGGCTTGGTAAATGACGGCAAGAATGGGTTGGTAAAACCGGACTATGGAGAACAGCATTTGGTTCCCTTGCGGTTGGGGAAAAAGAAGACAAACGGCAATGACGAGGGAATTGCAAATGGAAATGCGAGAGACCCTATGGCACAGACTACGTCCGCCCTGAGCTCCAAACCAGGTGGCGTGGTCGAAGCCAAAGCTCTCTCGACTGGTGTCGGGTTTGTTGACTTTACCGACGATTTTGGAGCTTCAGGGACTGCCAATAGCGATGAATGTTCTGATGGTGAATTAATTGACGAGGATACCCTGCTTGGTGAAGAAGACATGAATCGACCTATTATACAGCGTGAGTCCATGTCCTCCCGTATTCTAACTTCACGGGAAGCGCCATGTTCCTTATTCCCCAATTTTCGCTGCCCTGGTGTATCCTCCTATATTATTATAGCACCACTATTGGCTAACGATTGGTTGCAGCCCCTGAATGCCGTCCAAAGGCAGGAAAACGACGACGGGCTTGCAAAGACTGCACCTGTGGTTTGGCACAGAGACTCGAAGCAGACGATGCAGCCAAGCGTGCAAATGCAGACAAAGCACTTGATGCTATGAAGCTGCATCGTGATGATCTGGCAGAAGTTGATTTCACTGTCAAGGGCAAGATTGGAAGCTGTGGAAATTGCGCGCTGGGAGACGCCTTCCGTTGCGACGGGTGTCCATACATTGGCCTCCCAGCATTTAAACCGGGCGAGGAAGTTAGACTGTTGAATAATGATATTCAACTTTGAGTCAAACATTTTAATGTCAGGCTATCAGTGGGCCGCGCCCTTGATGCTTGACGAGCTTTCAAGTAAAAGAAGCTCTGCAAGTCCATAGTCATGTCTTGGGAGCGTGAGATCATGGATATTGGTGCACCGCTTTCCAGCAAGTGCAATAGCATCGTGTGGTTGGACAGTCGAACTGTGCATTCCCTAGTCTGCTAGGCTCACTTACTTGAGACTTGTCTGCCTTAAAGCTAGAGTTTACGGCTCTAAGTACCTTCACACTGTGTTTGCCAAGACGTCATACCTTCTGTTTGACGTTTAATTTGGATTTAATGACAAGAAAAAAAAGGTCCGGTGAGGATAGAAATAGATTTCTATATCTTAAGAGCAATACTCAATACTCCTCCGTACATAGCTCTCCCAGCGACTAGCTCCCTTGATTCTTGAAACCACCAATGGAGTGGCAGCCGATGTCAGCCGGGCTGGGCTACGGCAACCGCTCAGTCCGCCCTGCTTATGCAGTAACCTTGGAAACTAATAATTCGCCGACTGCGTTCGGCAGCACACTTTTCAACTGCTAGGTTTCTTCCTCATCTGAGCATAGTTTCAGCCTCAGATCTCCTCATTTGTCCCCAAATAGTGTTTCCTTCTGCCCCTTTTCGTTTTGCTTTCCGTCTCCCGGATCTATTCACCTATTTTGTAGCCTACTACGCTCTATCATCCAGGCCCCTTTCGTATTGTGTGCTCAGCTCTTGTTGTACCTCTTTGCCTACCTTCGTTCGTTTCCTTCATTATCGGAGCGTCGCCGTCCAGACTGGATTGCATGTACAAAGTCGACGCTTCCAACTTCCTTCAGGAAAACTTGTGCTAAACGTCTGAATTTGGCCCGAAGACAAGTGGGCAATTATTTCCTCTTGCCGTCTCTCTGCAGGAGATCCCTGTGGTGTCTGTCGCTGATATTCGCCATCTTCCGTCAACATCATGTCATTCTCAACTCTAGTCTCTGACATTGCCTGTAGAGATGCCCATCCTGACGACCGCAGTTCACAAATTTCCCATGCCCAGTCACAGACTACTGCTCGGTCTTATACCAGTACTGCAGCGACAAGTGTGAGCATATCCGGAGATATCTCGAGTCAGTTACACGCTGGTTACAGTCATCCATTGCCCAGATCATGGCAAGCCGAAAGGCAGCTGACAAAGGTTTGGAGTATTCATTGAAGAAGCCACTGACTAGTCCATCGATTTCTGACCTAGGTTTAGGATATGCTCATCTATCCACTTTTTATTTCTGATAATCCGGATGAAGAGACCCCAATTCCGTCTCTCCCGAATCAGCACCGTCGGGGGTTAAATCGCTTGGTCCCTTTCCTCGCGCCACTTGTCCAAAAGGGCCTACGCTCAGTGATACTTTTTGGCGTGCTGCTAGACCCCTCCGCAAAGGATGCCCTTGGAACAGCAGCTGATGATCCTGCTGGTCCGGTTATCCAGGCCATCCGTCTCATTCGGTCCCGATTTCCCCAACTCTACGTCGTGGCAGATGTATGCCTTTGCGAGTATACCTCCCATGGCCATTGTGGGATTTTACGAGAGGATGGGACTCTCAACAATGCTCAATCAGTCGATCGGATCTCTGACGTCGCATTGGCCTATGCTATGGCTGGTGCACACTGCGTAGCACCGTCGGACATGAATGACGGTAGAGTGCGCGCGATCAAGCTTAAGTTGATTGAAGCTGGTATTGCACATCGAGTCCTCTTGATGTCATACAGCGCAAAGTTCAGTGGTTGCCTATATGGACCTTTCCGTGATGCTGCCGGCTCCTCCCCTTCTTTTGGAGATCGCAAGTGCTACCAACTCCCCCCGGGTGGTCGTGGACTTGCTCGACGCGCCATTCAGCGAGATATAGCGGAAGGTGCGGATATTATCATGGTGAAGCCAGCGAACAGCTATTTGGACATCATTCGCGATGCAAAAGAGTTGGCAAGGGATATGCCGATTGCAGCCTATCAAGTGAGCGGGGAATATGCCATGATTCACGCTGGGGCTAAGGCTGGTGTGTTTGATTTGAAAAGTATGGCTATTGAGAGTACAGAAGGTATTGTGAGGGCTGGTGCTGGGATTGTGGTGAGCTACTTTGTCCCAGAATTTCTGGACTGGCTCCGTTCCTGAATGCTGGAGTTGGTGAGATGCAGTGTTTCCGTATGTGTTATTCTATGGTTGGCTCTTTCCGATTAGGTATCCATGGTGTCAGCCGAGTTTCACATCCCCTGGAAACCAGGAATACATGACTTTGAAGGGCAAGAGCTAGCATCATAGTCTTCATTCTATGGGAGTCTTTGTAGGGATGGGTTACTGGATTGTCATGAGGAGCAATTCCTTCACAATTACTGTTATTGATTGCCAGGTTTATTTCATCCAGTTAATATATGTGTGCTGGCTTTTTTGTTTTTGCAACTGGTCCAGTATGAGTATTACAATAACAGTTGTCCTGTTACCGGTGTATTCTATGTTGCGTTAAGTAATTGAATCCGGGTGTTCTTTATCTTCTCATACTATCTTTGGACTACTCGGTGGGTCTTTGGTTCTCCTGCTTGATCTCCGGGAGGATCTTTGACTTCAGCTGCACTCTGGTTGACCGCCTGCTGCCCAGTATATCTCCCGTCTATTGGAATGGGAGGACATGCTCATGGAGACTAAGCAGCGAGCCATAGATGATTTTGCACTAAATTTCGTAAACATCGAGCTATAGTTTTACGGGTCACTGGAATCAAGAAGTGCCTATCTCATGGGTCTATCTACAGGCGGCAGGCAGCAGGCCCGCATCAACACGGGGGTTATGTATATGACATGGAGAACAGTCATCACATATCATCAAGAACTCCTGTGAGGTAGAATAGACAGTTCTGGTCGGCTTTGAACCGCAGCAAGAAAGTCAGGATGAAACACAACAACGATCCTCTGAGCCAGTCAGAGTTGATTCGGTACGTAGTTGATGCACAAGATAGCCAACGGCACGAGTTGAAGGGAGTATCAATGAGATCAGTTACAGCATATGGAGCCTTGAAATAACGGCTTGGAGGCAACTGAGACTCGAGGCTTGCTGTATATAATGAAAAAAAAAGGCAATGTAGATATATGAAGTTTTGGACATGTAAGAATAGAAACAACTGAGGTGTAAACTCAATAGAAATATCCCCTTTGTGTATGCCATATCCCGAAATCACATATACCTTGGTTTGAGCCCTTGAAATCCGTATGCTGCAATGTCGGACTTAACTATCTCGCCCGGAGCCACGTAGGCACCCCGGCGAAGTCGGACACCCGGATAAATCGTGGCACCAGCACCAATATAACAATCTTCTTCGATGGTAACAGGACGCCCCTGGTGCCGACTCTGAGAGCCTTTCCGTTCTTGCATATTGGCATGAGCCATAGAACTCAGGATGGTGACATTGGGACCTATCCATGTATGCGCACCAATGCTGATAGTACAGTCATCCACGAGGAAGCAGTTCATTGAGATCATCACTTCTTCGCCAATGTGGATGTTGTACCCATAATGGCAGTGAAAAGGCGCCTCAACAACAGCACCTTGACCGATCGACCCAACTGGCCGATTTAAAGGGGCACCAGATGGCGAGTTGGCGATTGAGTTTGGTGGTATTAAAATTTCTTTGAGTAAGCGATGCTGCTCTTTAGCACTGATACCTGACAGGGGATTGCAGGCATTGTTAAATTTCCATAGCGCCGCCTTACAGCGTTCTCTTTCCCCAATTAATTGGATATCAAAGGGTCGATAGAGTTCTCCACGGATCATTTTCTCCTTCTCCGTCTCTTCGCTGGATACTGGGCGGGTGGATAACTGGTGCTCAATACTCAGAGCCATTCTAGCCTGCGCTTGCGGACTGCTCACATCCATGTTGGTCACGTGAGCTGATCGCTGGTCGGCACCGTTTGGGAAAATGGGCACCCCCGGCTTTGGATGAGCACCATGTGACAATTCACGAATTGGGGGAACGACGTGATAGTCAGTTTTCGGGTGCCCTTCTCGCGATAGCTCATGTATTGGGGGCACCTCTCGGTATTCAGATTTTGCTGCATTTTCCGACATGTATGCCGAATGTCCGGCCCCTGTCCAACCCCGTTTCGACCACGAGCAACGGTCGGGCCCAACGCCTGTTGGACTCGTCACGTACTGAGTAACAGTGCGGTCGTTGTCATCTGCAGCGAGAGGTCTCATCTTTGACGCCTCAAGCTGTGCTGAAGTAGACTGTGGTTCATGCCGTTGCGGACTCATCTCGTGTACATAAGTACCACTGACATCAGGGTAGCCTTCTTTCGACTGCAAAGGGACTGGTCCTTTTGCATTGGATGGCTTTTGCCATGTGCTCCTTGATGAGTAGCCTTCACAGAGGAAACCGCCACGGAGACAGTTATTGCCTATAGCACGGTTTAGAATTTTTACACAAGGTGGCAGCGTGAAAGTATACAAGAGGGGAAAAGGACACAGAGATATAACTTACATGCAGGATGTTGTTCGTCACATTTCTTCTTCCTCCTTCGGCAGGTCAAACACCCAGTCTTTGTCCGGTTGCTGAAGACGCGCTTTCTTTTAGGAGCAACTTGAACTGCGGCCTGCGGCCGCTCCTGCGTATATGCCTGAGGAATCGAACGCTGATCAACCTCTGCAGACACTTCTACTTGGCGGTTGACGGCGCCCCAGTTCTTTTGTGAAGGGTCCTGACCCTGTGCTTCGCGTTGCAAAGCCTCTGCAAGTTGTGCATCCGAGGTATCAAGATGCTGCGCTCGCTGTGCTTGGCTGATTAATTGTGAATCATAATCATGCCAAGGGCTGCTGACCGACTGTGCCCCGGAATCCTCGTTCCCCTCTACTCGTGGATAACTCGTTGGAGAAGGGTTTTGCGGTTCATGGCCCGGGTGAGACGCAGCAGCTCCGTTGGAACTGGTGGGATGTATTTGCGGGTCAACGTTTTCATCTGACCGAGGCACTGGGCTTCTCGGATGGCTGCGAGCCTGAGGAGATGCCTGTCGTTCAGCAGATTCCGACCTCTTGCGCTTGTTCCTGTTCGCACCTGCTGAGCCTCCTTGAGATGATGAACACTGGGACCTTCTGTCCTCTTGATCGTGCCCAATGCTCCCACCGTCTTGGGGACGTTCATCCTGTCGTGATGGAGTGTTGTACCCACTGGTTCCCCAACCAGTCTCAACGCCTTCACGACGCTCATCATTGATATTGGAGGGAATGCTGGAAGAAGGGGTGGGCGCACTCGCTCCGCAGACTGAGACATCTCTTCCATTGACTGCGGTGAAGCGGGAAGGACTGTGGTCTGTATTGTGCTCCTTATCGGAGTCGTGACTACCATTAATAACCGGCGCTGATGCGACAGCAGCCATTGTAATAAATTCAATGAGCGAAACAAGACTGGAAGAGAAGTAAAACAGGCACAACAGAGAGTGAAGTAGCACTTTATGTCTGTGGAGCTGGTAGGCAATGATGTAGGAAAGACCGAGGTCGCAATAGTGGACTTCAAAAATAATAATGGACGACCTTCTCAGTTGAAGGGTCGCTCCAGAATACAGGAGGCTCGTCTGCCTGAGCGCTAGCTGAAACGTCGACTAGGTGCAACCGACAAGCCGGGGAAATGGTGCAGGGTCCAGATGACACTCCCAGTCTGAGGCCAGAGACAGTGAATCTGGCCAATCAATTACACTGCCGAGCCAATCTTCACAGAACTGATATTCTGTGGGGCGAGATAGAACTAAGTGATAAAGGTGCCCAGGACAAATCTGTGTCCGGTTTTAGGAGGACCAAATTGTCAATCAGCAAGGCTGTTAGGCGATTCAAAAGCCATTCGCCCGGTGCGAGAACAGAGTCACCGAAGGTGAGGGTTGCTAGGAGAAGGGACGGTTGCAAAGTGGAAGCTTTTTTATGAAGAAGGCAAAGCACTTGTAATCTAGATTTGATTTGTGTGCAACACTGGTCTCTGTGTTGTGGGGGAAGGGGGGGGGAGGCTGAGAGTTAGACAGGGGAGATGATGGTGATGAATCCAATAATGTATAACGGGTAGCTGCTGTGAGCTCTGCTCAAGATGTTCCTTCCGGAGGCTCAGGCGGTCACAAGCAAGGGAACAGGCAAAAAGGTAGACAAGAGAAGGAAAAACAATAAAAAGAAAGAAAAAAAAAAGGGGAGGACAAAAAGGCCGGGCGGGACCGGCCTAGATATTAGTTACTTCAAGACGGTGAGGGTAGGGGAAAGGCTGCTTGGGTAGTAACGGTAGTAGTGCAGGGAAGGACTAAGTAAGTGGTGGTGGTTGTGCCTGAGGTGATAGGTTCCGCAGCTTGGGACCTCGCGGTTAGGGACGAAGCAGGCGGCATGGATGGGGGAATCAGCGGCAAGCGCACGGCCAGCCGGGCAAGAGGAGCGGCGTGGGCAGGAGGGGAAGTGCGCTGGGCAAGCGCGCGAGAGGGTCGGGTACTGCGGAAGGCGAGCGTGAGGGGCGCTGCGGGTGCCAGCTGGCCTCGAGTTGGCGCGCGATCGGCAGCGGCAGAGCGAACAACCCCGGCGCTGGTTGGCTGTGCCCGCACGGCCCTGCGGCAAGCCTGGTTGGCCGGGCGCGAGTCTGAGACACCTTGCGCAGAGAGCGCAGGCGACACGCCATGACGGGGAGCGGAAAGAAGGGAAACGTGCCTGTCTTGACAGCGAGCTGAGCGCGGCAGAGCGGTTCCGACGGAGCGAGCAAGGCGAAGCAAGGATTTGACCTGGTGGACAGCCGAGGGGTGACAGGGCAGCAGCCAACAAGAGTGCTGTATGCTTCAACTTTTCTTCTCTGCACGACTATTCCATATGTAGCGGGCTACGAACGGTGGTGTGTACGGAGCACAGTCGCAGTTCTCCGTGCCTGTGTTTTATTATTATCTACTCATCCTGGGGAGATACTACAATAGGTACTGTGTACTGCTTGATCTTGGTCGCTTACTCCGCTCAGCGCTCACCCCTCTGGGGAAACGCCCAGCGGGGCTAGCGGCCAACCTTCCCGTTAAATTATTCGCCGTTGGCGCCGGACCGGAGCAGAGCGCGGTTAGAAATTCTAGGGTGCCGCCCGTGGCGGTCTGGCCGCTGCAAACGCTGCACAAGCACAGAAGCAGTGGACTCAAGGACGTACGGCTCTCTGTCCTGTCCCGTTTGCCCGTTGCACTATGCTTGCGACCCCTTCCTGGATCTGTATAGCATTCCAAGTCGCCTCTTGCGCCTTGACAACCGTTGCTGGAGCCGATTCTGGCCAGTGGCCTCTGAGGGCTTGGCCAGAGGAGATGGGGCATTGTCTTCACAATAACGCGGAGAACCATGGTACTTGGTAACCGCTGTAGTTATTTAAGAGGCATCTCGCGTTGTACTGCGTACTCCGTAAAGACAGGGGGGAGGGCGGGGGTCCGGGGGAAGGGGAAACGGGGCGGTACCTTAAGGTATCTACTCCGTAGGTATGTATGGTAATAGAGAATGGAGCCGTACATAGACGAGTTTATGGTGTCATGTAATGATCAACGTAGCACTGCGTACAAAATATGCAGGACCGGCAGTTCGAGTTGTTGAAAGTTAGGGAACACTGTCTCCAGGAACCACAATGGCCGTACAGTGTGTACCTCTGCATTACCTCACAAAATCAAACAAGAGTCTGACCACAACACAGGCTCAGGCTGCTGGCGGGTGGTGTTTCCATACTTCGTACTGCTTCTTGTGGAGATATTGTACCTCTGGCGGCTCAAAATCTACCTGCTATTGCGGCGTGCCTTTGCAAATCTTTGTAATTGTTGGACGCGATCCAACTTACGCACTCCGCCGACCCTTTAAAGCCGAACTTCGCTCTACCGTCTACGTAAGAGTTCGACCATCACGGTTTGTTTATTTATGTCAGTTGCGTAGAGTGTACAGTGTATGTAGTAGTGTGCCTTGCGGCCGACCACTACCGCTCAGACCGTGTGTGTCGCTTACAGATCGGTTGGCCGCCCTCAACTTTCAAAGGGTTATCATGTTTCCCTTCAACTTTCAAGGTTGGTCCTTGGGAGGCCCTAGCTTATCGCCCAGGCCGCTTGGCAGCACGATTGGTGGATGAAGGGATGCTTGAAACTGATTATTGATCGATACGGAGTACAAATCGGACTTATCACAGAATAATAATGACATGCTGCATGTTCGAGTATGGAGTAGCGCTGCCGCCTTGCTAGCTGATGAGTGTTGCGGAGTCCCTGCACTGGAACTCGAAAAGCCGGCGCCTCCCCAACGATAGACATTGACTCTTGAGATTGCGCTCCATGCCGTAAACCGCAGTTCCGACGTTTTAAACCATGCAACCACCATAGTAGGAACCTTTTCTACTCCGCAGCTCATCGTCCCTATGGCCAATCAGTTCGGGTAAAGCGCCACCTACAACAAGACCACCCATCGAGTTTCGCATAGTCTGCGGTTGCATCGGCCGCGTGACACCCTTGAAAGTCAAAGCCCTATCAGCCTGAACAGGGGGTCTTCCTCGAGTGCCTAGCCATTAGGATTGACAAGGCAGGGTGTCAAACCGCGCCGCCCTGAGGAGTGGCCTGCTCTGTGCCGCCCCGCCGAATCAGCCTGAGCATGTACATACATACAGTACGGACATGCACGCACTACAGTACCGTGTCTTCCGTACTGGTATGTCAATGTATTTCTTCTCCAGCCTTCCGGGCGTGATGGCCTGATAACAACCTACCTTTTCCCCGATTTTTCACAATGGGACTCTGCTCTTTGTGTATGTACTGTACTTTATGAGACAGGGCGTCCCGCCGTTTCTACTAGAAGTCGCACATTTTTACATTCCGTGGCCGTCATCAATCCTCGACTCTACGAGATACATACAATCGCTAAGTCTCACCTCTGCGTCATCCCTTTTTTTTGTCGAATCACAGTGTCGCGGTTCCCAACTTCCTGGTCAATGTTGATATGGCTTTATAATAATAATAGCATTCTAGGGCTTCAGCCTCTTCGCGCACTTCTGGCTGGCGCTTGTTGGCTGCTGTCGCCGAGACCGTTTTTGGAAACCTCTCTACGGAGTAATACTGCCGCCTCCTGGGGAGAGCATTCTGCGACTGCGTACCCGTGGATGAGAGTCGCATTTTCTTCTTGTTTCACAATATACATGGTGCTGAGGGCTGACTTTTTTATAAAATAAAAAATAGCTGAGAGGGTAAATGTTGCTTATTTCTAAGCGCCCAGTTAGAATTAAACCATCATACTATATGCACTATGCGGAAATGATATCTACCTTAGACTATGGGGGAGGAATTGTGTATTCACCTTGTTGTTCATCCATTAAACAAATACCTAATCGTTGCGCTGAACAGTGAAGTGCTCTCGACCAGGTCTGTTTGCAGGGAAATAATAAAAATGGTACCATCCAGGGAAGTACTCAGGATATTCTGCCCCAATACTTAAAATAGAGATGTGGCTTAATAGGTTCTTGAAGATGGATCTACATTATCCATCAAACAAAGAAGAAACATTTGAGACGATATACTCAATTTCGCACTCTGATTATAACTATGCAGGACGTATAAGGTTGAGCTAGTAAAAATAATAATACAGTTTATCCTTAGGAGTCATTGTTGCATCCATGAAAAGGATATCAGCTATCAAATAGCTGAACAGAGCTGTATGGAGATCACATGTTAAGAGAGCAGGGCAGCACTCAGGCCATCTTTTTAATCTGCTTGAAAGCGGTACAAACTGGTGCTGGCATGTTTTGTCACTATCATCCACATGCTCTTTCTGGTGGTTCACTTCAGAGTAAAGATTCCAGAAAGGGCCAATGTATTGGTTACAGCTCGACTACCAAGATTTGTTGCCATGAACAGTTACTGGTATTGCTCGAGAGGGTCATAAAGTGACCAAACTGGAGCAGACCACAGCATTCGGGAGGTAAGTTGCGATGCGGCTACTGTCTCTGTTCTCGATCCTAATCTTCAACTCAGGTCGGAGCCGGGATTCAAATCCCACCGAATTCGTCTCGCATCCTCAGGCGATGGGGTTTACTTGATAAGAGGTTGTTTCAGTTCGTCCGAAGGATTTCATTCTTCGGTCTTACTGCGACGGCAAGATATTGGTGCTTATTTCTATTTTAGTGCTCACGATGCAGCCCAGGCTGTCGAAGATGGTGCTGTCCCAGGGGCTTTTTTTTTGGAAAAGCTAAAGAAAAGGCCCCAGCTTCCAGATCTTTTCATAATCTATGAAGTAATCCGCAAATCCCGCACGACTAGGGTAGTTAAGGGTAGTACTGCCTTGCGCGATATCCTTTACATGCATGATGGACCACGGCAGCAGGAACGTGACCGGGAGCTTTTGGAGCAAGAGCCATTCGAAGGGTCTCCGAATAGATGGGCGGACCCTGTTTTCCAGCCTTTTTTGTTTGAATATGATGCACACGTTGAGGCTTATCGAGCATGGAAAACCTACATGGATGGCCAGTTCCCGGGAACTACCGGAAGATTTCAGGAAACCTTCTGATCGTACTTTGGACTTTTGCATTATTATTCTGCGTCTGGCAGGACGTTCGGTAGGGATCCCATATGTTAAATGGCCTTTTTAATTAAAAAGGGCCATCTCTCCAAATTGCAGGATCGAAACTTTCGACCAGACACATAATGCAAGTATATTGTATATCAAACCTTTCAGGTGGCCCTGGGACTATTCTTAGTCCAAGACTGAACGTAAATTTCACCAGCTGAACTTCTCCGATATGACATATGATCCAAAGACATAGTATATCCCCACGAATCGAAAATTTGAAAGCTAGAAACTTGTATCTTTCCTGGTAGATACCGATGTTACTGTATCTTACATATCTAGTCTAAAAAATAGTTCGACATTTGGGAGCAATTCTAATATGTCCTAGATGAAGAGACATCGAGCCAGATCGTGACTGATTGGCTGTCGTGGTGAGACCAGAGAGAGGTTAGTATGAAAGGCTTGGGAATACAGAGTACGTCAAACTGAATAGTAAGGACTCCATAAGCAACAGATTTACAAATTGCCAGATCACAGAAAATCTAGGTAGGTAGGCACCTATCTCCTTGGTGGTAGGTTGCACTATACCGTCTAGATACCTAGGTAGGTAAGGCTCTGCACAAATTGTAGCTGACTAATCAATACCAGCGGAGCCCGAAGACGGGATACATCACGCCCACCGTATGTGCCTAGACACTTGGGCCTTCAACTTAGGAAACGCGTTCTTCTTTCACCGCCAGCGTTCAATCATAGTGCTTCAAAATTTTCACTGTCGCCTCAAAGAGGAGTTGCTAACCTCCTCGATTTTTCCCCCCCACGTGCCTTATCCTCTTAGTCTTTTCCAAGGACCGTGTCTAGCCCTGCCGAAGACCCCTCCTAAGAGAGCATCTGCCCCGCCACCAGCCTGCCGACCCTACTTGCTCACATCTTCCAATATCTGCAGGCTACCATATCCTATATAGTACTCTTACATACAGCAATTTGAGTTGAAGGTCGCCCCGCTTCAAAGGCGACGTCGCCAGCCTCTGGTGCGGAATGTCTGTCCAGATCCAGGAATTGGACAACACCGTCCGAGCCTTCTATGAGGGCAAAGGCGATGTGGTGAGTTACGTGAATCAAAGAGTACATTATCCGTAATTGCCAGTACGCTCACATTTATCCCAATCTACAGCAAAAACAAGCTCAGCAAACCTTGACTGAGGTGAGCTCGGTGATCACGCTACTATTGCCTCAAGAATAACTGTTAACTTATCCTGGGTGTGGTAGTTCAAACAAAACCCCGATGCTTGGCTACTTGTGGGAAATATACTTCAAGAGTCGTCGTACTCACAAACAAAGTGTAAGTTGTCTACGTTTCAGATTTGTACATTCTAGAATGCCAGAAATTGCACGCTAACAAAGTGCAGACCTTGCTCTCCAAGTTCTGGACGATGTAATTATGACACGATGGAAGATCCTACCACGAGAACAATGCCTAGGTATTTTCCCCCTGTTCTTCAGTCAATGACGGTTCTCTCGGAATCTGACTATATCAGGTATTCGAAACTTTGTCGTCAACTTCATACTCGAGAACTCCAAATCCGAAGAGAAGCTCAGAAGTGAGCGCGCATTCCTGAACAAACTTAATTTGGTCCTGGTTTCGATTCTAAAGCAGGAGTGGCCGCATAACTGGCCGACGTTCATCAACGAGATAATCTCATCCTGCCATACCAGCCTCTCGATCTGTGAAAACAACATGGCTATCCTTCGGCTGCTGTCCGAGGAAGTTTTTGATTATTCACAGGATCAGATGACCTCTGTTAAGGCAAAGAATCTCAAGACCACAATGACCCAGGAATTTTCCTCTATCTTTCAGCTTTGCTCAGAGGTCTTGAACACCGCGAACCAACCCAGTCTGATCAAAGCCACATTGGAGACTCTCCTCCGTTTCCTGAACTGGATTCCACTGGGATATATCTTTGAGACTCCAATCATCAATACTCTTCTGACTAGATTCCTTGAAGTTCCAGAGTTCCGCAACGTGACTCTGAAGTGTCTCACTGAGATTGGTGGCTTGCAGATTGGGCCCCAATACTCCTACGATGAGAAGCTGGTTCAAATGTTTACAGAAACCCTGACAACGGTTTCAAAGATCATTCCGTTATCGATGGACTTGAAACAAACATATGCCAATAGCAACTCAAGGGATCAGGAGTTTGTCCTCAACTTGGCCCTTTTTCTCTGCAATTTTTTCAGTGCTCATCTCAATGTAGGCCTTTTCACTGATGGATCCTTTTCCACCCGGGAGACCTCCTTCTACTACATGACACTAACATGAGTCCGCAGCTAATCGAGAGACTCCCAAATCGCGACTATCTTACCCATGCACACTTCTATCTCATCCGTATAAGTCAGATTGATGATAGGGAAATTTTCAAGATCTGCCTAGAATACTGGACGAAGCTTGTCCAGGAACTCTATGAGGAAATGCAGCAGCTTCCGATAACAGACATCAATCCATTGGTCAGCATGGGAGTCAGCGGTCTTTCGAACGGTGGTGCTCCCCATCCGAGTACGTTAGCCAACTATCCTCTGCGTAAGCACAAGTACCAGGAGGTGTTGTCGAGTTTACGGACGGTGATGATCGAGAAAATGGTGCGGCCTGAAGAGGTCCTAATCGTCGAAAATGACGAAGGTGAAATAGTTCGTGAGTTCGTCAAGGAAAGTGACACGATTCAACTGTACAAGACTACCAGGGAATGCTTGGTGTACCTCACGCACCTCGATGTTGTTGATACAGAAAACATCATGACAGAGAAGTTGGCTAAGCAGGTCGATGGAAGCGAATGGTCCTGGGCAAATTGTAACACTTTATGCTGGGCGATTGGATCGATATCCGGAGCTATGAACGAGGAAACTGAAAAGCGTTTCCTTGTCACCGTTATCAAGGATCTCCTTGGTCTCACGGAGATGAAGCGCGGAAAGGACAATAAAGCAGTCGTGGCAAGTAATATCATGTATATTGTGGGGCAATATCCTCGCTTCCTCAAGGCTCACTGGAAGTTTTTAAAGACGGTGGTCAACAAACTATTCGAGTTCATGCACGAAACGCACGAAGGTCTGTTTGTCATTTGAAGCGTGTGTTATGACTAGCTAATCCATATCAGGTGTGCAGGACATGGCTTGCGATACGTTCATTAAGATCGCCAGCAAGTGTAAGCGGCATTTTGTCGTTCTCCAGCCTGGGGAAAGCGAACCTTTTATCGAGGAAATAATTCGCAACCTGAGGAAAATAACATGCGATCTCTCTCCACAGCAAGTCCATACATTTTATGAAGCATGTGGTTACATGATCTCAGCACAGGGTCAGAAGGGTCTTCAGGAGCGACTAATTGAAAACCTGATGTCCCTCCCAAATTCTGCATGGGATGCGATCATAGCCCAAGCAAACCAAGATCCATCGATCCTCCAGGACGGGGAGACAATCAAAATTATCGGTAACATCATGAAAACTAATGTTGCAGCATGTTCTTCAATTGGCACTTACTTCTATTCTCAACTTGGGCGTATCTATCATGACATGCTTAACATGTATCGCGCTTCAAGCCAACTCATATCTGATGCCGTCGCTCGTGACGGTAAGAGCATCCCATGGCCTAGAATACCTCTGTTGTCACTAACTTGCAGTAGGGAGCATTGCGACCAAAACACCTAAAGTCAGAGGGCTTAGGACCATTAAAAAAGAGATTCTAAAGCTCATCGACACCTATGTGCAGAAAGCAGATGACCTGGACATGGTGAACACGAGTATGGTCCCGCCACTACTCGAGGCGGTTCTTTTGGACTATAAGCAAAATGTCCCAGATGCTCGGGAAGCAGAAGTCTTGAATGTCATGACAACCATCATCCACAAACTCCATGTACGTTGCACCCCACGAACTTTAAGCTCTCCAGTCAGGGAGCCTGGCATTTTGGAGCTAGTTCTAATCTGACTTCATATTAGAATTTGATGGAGGACAAAGTACCGGCTATCATGGATAGCGTCTTCGAATGCACTCTGGAAATGATTAACAAGGACTTCCATGAGTATCCGGAACATCGTGTCCAGTTTTTTAAACTTCTTCAAGCGATCAACCTATACTGTTTCCCAGCGCTGCTCAAGCTGGATGCTAGTCAGTTCAAATTCGTTATCGACTCCTGCATGTGGGCTAGCAAGCACGACAATCGTGAAGTAGAGAATACCGGTCTCACGATGTGCCTTGAGCTTATGAACAATATGGCGGAAACTGACCCCCAAACCTCGAGCATCTTTTTCCGCCAGTTCTATCTTCCCATCCTGCAGGATGTATTCTTCGTGCTCACCGATACCGACCACAAAGCTGGTACGTGAAACTTCACACAAAAACAGCAAATCAGCAGTAACTCACGTTCTCTGTCCAGGATTCAAATGTCAGGCAATGCTCCTGTCGCGCATGTTCTACTTCGTTGAATCGGGCAAGATTCAGGATCCCATCTACTCCCCAGAACAGGCGCCTCCCGGAACATCCAATAAAGAATTCCTTCAAGAATATGTTGCCAGTCTTCTCCGGAGTGCATTCAAAAATCTCCAAGAGTAAGTGCATCGTTATTCCTATTCAGTGGCATGAATTATCACTAACGTTCAATTCAGAATACAAATCAAGCAATTCGTGTTGGGGCTCTTCGCTTTCAACGATGACTTTAACAAATTCAAGACTCATCTACGGGACTTCTTGATATCACTGAAGGAATTTGCAGGTGACAATGCAGATCTCTATGCGGAGGAACGAGAGCAGGCTCTGCGCGAGGCCAGAGCTGCTGAAAGGGATCGTGCAATGAGAGTTGGAGGCTTGCTAAAGCCCTCTGAAATGGATCAAGACGATGAGTTATGACTTGAAGAGGAGTTACGCACTGAATTTATAGCTTCCACGTCGCCTGAGGCTGCTGACTGTCCTCGCATCTCTAACCCATTTTCGAGTAGAGATTGGATGGATGGCTGGACTGTTTACGGGCTTTGAACTTGGGTAAAAGCCTCTTTTACTAGCTTCCTGGACAAATCTGGCAGGGAGTGCCATATTTTTGAGTGGATCGTATGATCGGTATTTAGTTTTCAATTCCTTCGCAATCCCGGGTCAGTCTACTTTGAGATGGATGGCGGTGCGGTAGCTTATCGGGGTGGTTCAACAAGAGTATTCCCCAGGTAGCGAATATCTCTGTTGGCTTATCATGTAATATTCTTTTCGCAGCCTCCATTCTGAGAATTTGCTAGTGTGATTTTTTTATGATACAGCAAGACATCTGATAGGAGTACTCCGTAATAATGTGCGACTGCCCGCGGGCCGTAGGGACGTCAGTATTTTGACCCCCACCCGGATCGAAAACACCATTGTCGTTCGAGAAATGGAGTAGAATTGAGGAAAGATTGTATGTAAAGTACTCCGTAGTAGCATCAGCATGTCATTTATTAACAACCATGTCCCGCATTCCTGTTTGACCACTTGCCTAGCTAGGTATTAAGAGACTCGGTGCATGAATGTACACAGTTGTGTGGACACCCGATGCATGTCACGACGGGTCACGGAATACTCCAGGTGAGGCTCTAGCCTTTCCACTTTGACAAACAAAGCCTCAGGACTCTTGGGCCTGTCTATCCATCCAGTGAGTCCCTGCTCCATGGTGGCTCTACATCCTGGACTGGAGCTGATCTTGGGGCCTCTGCTCGTGACCTCAGAACCTGACCTGCACTTCTGGCCGCGGTCACGGTCCACTGGAGTGGACGCGCCGGGCCCCCGCTGCCTACTGGACCCTCCTTGGAAAGCTTACTAAGTTGTGTCCGTCACGGGTCCTTTCGCCTCACAGAGCTTTGCGACGTCCGCATTCGAAACTACCTCATTCAACAAAAATAATCTTCTTTCAACTTAAGATCTCCGGTATTACTTCGTGACCATCAGGACCACATTTATTCAAGTCTGCAGCTATGTCAACGGCCCGGCAAGCAACTCCGAACTTGACATCCAGCACCCAAGTTGAAACCGCATCCGAATCTCCCCAAGGTTCTTCGAGTATCCGAGTCTCAGGAACTTTGAGATTGAGGGGTGAACCATTTTCGGACGCGGCGCAGGTTGAGGAGAGGACAGGGTCCACCAGACGCATAAGATGGAGCGAAGACGTTGTCGACAATGAAGGGATGGGGAAGAAAAGTTCAAAAGGTAAGGCTGTTATGAACTTTAACTGTCTGTGCTACCCTTTGCCGTCCACCGTTTGCATCTTATCCTGGGACGCTATTACCTGATTCACCGGCTGCTTTGAGATTACGGCATCACAATTGAACAATCTGCTAAGAGAAATGTCAAGTCTGCTGCATCTACCATAAATCTCGCCCCGTGGGGGAAAGCAGTTCAGAGTCTGAATCCTCGGACTCTAGCTCCTCCGAGACAGATAGTGACAGTGACATCGATCATGGCGAAGCCAGGATGAGTAGATCACGTCAACAAGTCGAGGGAAGAGAACATTGCGATCAAGACGTGTGTGAGCATGTTATGAAAGAACATAGCTTTCCCCGTTCTTCACGACAGCGGAAAGAGAAAACAAAGAGAAGAAAGCCAAGCCCTAACGCATATGAGAGAATACCGAAGACCGCAAAGAGACATTCTGGGACATGATTGTGGTCTAAATTGGAGATTCGATAATTTGAGGATTCGAGCCAGTCGCCGCTTTGATTCTCGGTTTACTGTGAAATAAGCCCTCACTTGGAAAGAAGGCAACAGACCGGGGCCAAGGTCTTTTCTACATGGAGATAATCTTTCAAAAATTTGGCAGTCGGTGATGCCCACTAGCAGGCCCCGTGAGACAATCTAGAAATGGCTAGTCAGCTGTCAACAACAATACCTTGGAAAAGGTACTCTCTGGCTATCGCCTCTTGGTGTCTCTTCCTTCATGTCACCAATTTCTACCAGTCGCAAGCTGACCCTCCGGTAGACTATGCCCCCGTTCAAACCTGTTAACTTTGAGCTCGCAATGGCAATATATCGAATGACACCCATCACATAGGGTAAGGAATATATCTTGGCTTGTTTTGATACACTGGTGTGTGATCTCAGGCAGCATGGACTAGTCACGATCAGGTTATGATGATTTTGCAATCGATATAAGACCCTAATATTAATTTCCCAATTACGGGTATCTGTCCCATAGCCTGGCCATCCATAAACATCCAACCCACAAACGAAATAGATACAAAACTGTCTCTCACACGAGGGCAGGACCGTCCAGCAGCCGACAATGATGAATTTTGGTCTATTTAGAAGTGATCAGTTCAAAGCATCATGCTTCGCCTCCTCGATGCAGCTCGCTGACCGCGTTTGAGTTGTCCGGCATCCGTGGCTGCCGCAGCCGGGATTTCCGCAATCTCCTTGGCAATCTTCTGGCGTGAGCTTGAAGATTTCCCTTCTCCGTCCATAGTGTTACCATGTACCTCGGTTTGGTTAACCCCATGACTCGACTTGGAGCTATTTTTGGATATTTCATCGGTCCTCTCCGCTTGTTTCTGATTCATGTCAGAAGATGTTTGGAAACGGCGGGGCTGAAGTGAGTCAGCACTCCATCTAGGAGAGGTTTGATTTTCATTTGGATTTGAAGAATGTCGCCGCGATGGTCTAGCTGTTGAAACGTCTTTGTTCAAACTTTTAGACGATCTTACCAGAGAATGGCTGTCACATTCATTCTGCGAGGCATATCCAGCGCTATCATCGCTTTTCTCAGGTCCGATATCGATAGAAGAGTCTTCTTTCCCTTCGCGACGTTTCGGATCTGAAGATCTTCTACCTTCTCGCGTCAATGTGGACGAAGTGTCTTCGTACGCTGGCCCGCCAGAGCCTTGTGACTGTAATAATAGGTCATCCTTGTTTGCTGATAGTGTTCTCCGCTTTCGTTCGGTAATTACGCTATTCGGTAGTTCAGAAAAGCAATTGAACGAATCCCTTTTGAGAGAGGTGCTATCCTTATCCGTCGAATCCGTGGCAGGCAGGGTTCTTGATGTAGGAACCGTAGTATCTCCTGCTTTCACAGCTCCAGCTTTCATTTTCGTCTTGCCAGTATCGGTCGCTTGTAATTCAACACGAGCATCTGTTCGCTCAAATAACCGCGAATTTTGAGCCCTTCGAAAACGATCTTCTCCAACAGCATCGACAAACTCATTGGTAGATCGTCGCATCTTGTCCTTTAAGTTTGGTTCGGCGTAGCTTATTACGCTCCGCGGACGTCTCGTATGTCGAGATGCAACAGCCAATGTATTTGACTCTGTCGTAGAAGTGTCCTGAGACTGCTGGTGGGAAGTATTCTTCGATTCGGTTGAGAGTGCCGATTCCCCTGTGGATGCGGGGGCACTGATAGCGTCAACAGCGCTGCTCTCAGAATTTCTATCACCGTTCTCTCTCTGGTTCAATTTGTTCTTTGTAACCTTGGCATCACGAATCCTGTCGATATATTGCGGAGACTTCGTTACAGCGTCTGCTGATGTGCCATTGAGCCCATCTTCTCGTGGAACTTTCTCATTTTCTGTGGCAACGTGCTTTTTTGGAGAGACCGGGTTTATATTACTGCTTTCTGTCAAAAATTAATTAGCCAGATATTAACTATTTTGGGACGATCAGTAAATTTCACGTACTCGGCTCAAGCACTTTGCGCCTGGCAGGGGCCTGATTCTTGAATTCTCGCTTTAGATCCGCTTGTCCGACATTAGGCGGCGGATCTTCACTGGTCGGTACACATTCTCTGAGGAGCTTTTGCGGTGTATGATTAGGGCGGATGAATCGAAAATCATCATCAGCGCCATTTCGATCTGACAAGAACTCGTCATCCTCATCCCTGGAAACAAATTTACGCTTAGATCCCGGTTTCAATGTATGTTTGGACTCGCTCGCCGAGCGTGAAAGTTCTTCAGTCACGCCAGCAGAGCATGTGTCCGAAGACATTGAGTTGTTCTTTCTTTTCTTTCCCGTTTCCAAATTCGGAGACATCGGACTGTCGTTTTGTTCAACATCCGTCTCTACTGACTTCTCAAATTCAAGCGGCTCTGGCAACGGATCCGGACTGAGATCTTTCTCTGCATCACGAGCAACAGACGGTGGTCCAACCTCGGGTGAATCTGGAACATCTGAGGTCTCTTCTGATATGTCCTGAAATTCGTGCGGTCTATTGAAGAATTAGCAGCCCATTTGCGCAAAGAAGGAATATGATTCTTACTCCAATGTTCTCCTCGGGTAATATTTGTCTTCCAATATGACGGGAAGCCTTCCATCATCAAAGTTCACTCCAGCCTCTGATTCAATAGCTGGATGTCTGTGATTAAAACCAGGGGACTTCTCTTGCTCGCGATTAATATTGTCTCTCTTAGAGTCATACATTCTGCCAACTTTGCGAGGCAGCATTCCTAACTCAACGACTAAACTTCCCAGCTCCGCAAGTTTGGCATCCAATTTTGCTTTTAGGTCGTAAACACCATCATTGAGCATCCTGGCTGACTCAAATCTCGCCACCTCCTGACTAAGGGATATAACTCGCTCACGAAGTGAGACATTTTCAGAAAGGAGTCGAGCGACTTCTGATTCCAGGCTCTGGATGCGAAGCGACTGGATGGAATTTGCTCGAGCAATCTCGCGATTTTGCCGCACGAAACGTCGTTTGACTATAGCATGAACAATCAAAGATGTTAGCATATAAACTTTTCTCAACGAATTCAACAGTCAAATTAGACTTACGAGCTTCAACAGATTCGGTTGAAGCAGGAAGATCATTTAATCGGGCCATGGTTCGGCCTAGACAAGCAGAATCTGATTGTTTGTTTCACTGTGATGATGGCGAGGCAATGTTGGACTAATTAATTTTTTTAAAAAACACAAATCTCTGCCCAAGTCTCTTGTGTAAATAGGACGATGATGCGCTCTCCGTCTTCACAGTAACGAGTAGTCAGTAGGGGCCAGATGAAGAATAAGCAGGCCGGGATCGTGGTCCGGATACGTGAACGGATGGAATTGTTGACATTTTACCAAATAAAGACTAGCTCCCTGCGCGACTGAACTTACCCGCCCACCGCCTTCGCCCTGCATCCTTCATGCATAACTGGAATCTCATGGACAGTGGTCCGCATTCTTAAGATGTGGAAAATAAAGAATCAGCAATTTCAACGTTGCATGAAGACAACTGATTAAATAAATGCACAAGCATACCTAAATACTCCATTGGCAGAATCCTTTCGATCTTTCCTCCCAACAAAGCTCCTTCGGATTCGAGCCTGTTCGCTAAATCTAAGTCTCGAGAACTGATAGACACCTGACGTACATTGCTGATTCTTCCTAAAGTTAGTAAGAAGCTCCTGAGGCTCCTGAATCAACAAGCAAACACCTATCTAAAATGACCTTCTTGCCTTACACAGTACTGCAGCTAGGCGTGCTATATTCAGGTTACACCCTTTTCTATGGCTCACGCATCTCGACCGACAACCATTTTCCAGCCTGGGGCTTCTGCAGGGGCGTCCATTCGCCAGCAAAAGAATTATCCAGCTGCTTCCCAAACACAGTCATCTGGTCTCGTTGCACGGATTGCATCAAAGAAGGCTGAGCTGGATAATCTCAGGCAACTCCGTGATCTCAGTGGTGCTCTTGCAGCACAAATGCAGGTATTAGAAGACAAATTAAGCACACTAAATAATGGGACTGAAGGTTTGTTCCTTGCTCTGTACACCATGTCTATTTTGGGAACATCATGTTAACTTGCTTTCAGCTGTTGCTTGTGTTCTTGCAAACTGGGACAATGTTCTACAGGCCATTAGCATGGCATCAAGTGAGTCTGCTTGCTCTCATTTTGCCTTTATATTGATGTGACATTGTTGTTATTACATTTCCTGAATTTTAACTCCCTGCTGCTGACTCTTTTTGCTTTTTCTTAAATTAGAAAAAGTCATTCAGTTGAAGGGCACAACAGATGAGATTTTGAGTGCAAGGAAAGATGATGCGCAAGCAGATGCTCCTCTTCCTGCGACCCTTGTCCGGATTCCTGCAGAACCACCAGAAAGAGCATGTGGATGATAGTGACAAAACATGCCAGCACCAGTTTGTACCGCTTTCAAGCAGATTAAAAAGATGGCCTGAGTGCTGCCCTGCTCTCTTAACATGTGATCTCCATACAGCTCTGTTCAGCTATTGGATAGCTGATATCTTTTTCATGGATGCAACAATGACTCCTAAGGATATATACACACCTGCTACTTAAACTCGGTTGATTTTATGTGTAACGCCAGCCCCCTCGTGCATTGGATAGGTGTAGTATCTGATCGATGATTAAATGGAAGACGTCCTGGATTGCCGCTGTCAAAGAACTCGGGTCGACCACATTTACAGCGGCAGATCTGAGAGCTATAGTGTACTGCGTTAAGACCCTGGTGCGCCTCACAGACAGGGTCCTGGTCGATACCAGCAGCTGCCTTTGAAATTGCTACCGATCACCCTCACTATATATGAATTACAAGCATGAGCGCGGGGCGCGCCCATGCTTGCTTGCTAATATACATAATATATAGTTCTCGAGAGACTGTTGTAGGCGCTATAGGCTTCAGTCTTTAACAGTATAGGGGTCAGTTCTAGAAGCTTCCGGGAGTTGCAATCACCTAGATCCAGGGAGCTCCTGGTGCTGCAGGCACCTTGATCTAGGTGTCAAAGTGAATAATTTGGTGTTCAGGCGGCAGAATGCCCACCGCTCAGGCTTACATGCACGCTGAATGGCCAAATTGACATATTAAGCAGACAGTGTATTGATGGAGAAGCCATAGCAATAGCAGTCAAGCAAACAATTTGTGAAATGACCTTATTAAACCTGTGGTCATGTGCTTCCCTTAAGCCTTTATCTCTCATGATATATCTTCAGTGGTGGCAGAACAGTATGTGTTAGACTGGTATTTTTCACACAAACAGTTGTTCTGATACTAAAGATATCTTGCTGTTTTTTGGCCTCACATACATGATTGCTCACTGCAGCTAATAATCATATGAGTTGCCTGCTCTAGCTCTGGGAGAGTTGGCAGTTAATTCCTATAGGTATTCCATCTTGACTACTGTGGCTTAAGAAAATGTCGCACAATAAGCGGATTCCTCAAACACACAGTGTCATTATTCTCTAGGAATAACACAGAGTTCTAGATGCTAACTCCTCAAGTACTGTACACTTTTCTGCCGGGCCTTCAAAGTCTCCTGGCAAGGATTATCAAATCTTAGCAGATAAAAGTGCTTAGCTTGCCTTGAACAAGCTGCAGGAAATGTTCCACACACTCTTCATATCTGATATGGTTTATAACGAATATTAATAGCCCATACATCAAAATTGAAACAGACAAGTACAATGTCTAGCGTAGGTACAGTACAAACTAGGAGGCTGATTCATGTCGTCGATGATAGATATTCCTAGATCCAAGGAACTTTGAGGGCGTTTGTATCGCCAGAGATCCTTGCTTCGGTAATAGCAGCTCTACCTCGAGAGAAGACCGACCCAGATCTAGTTAGCACCGTATGGAGTACCGAGGGCAAGACCTGTAATGAGGCACAGGATCTTGTCTAGTGTGTATATATATATTCTTGCTCTCACAAACTCGTCTGTTCCCCGTAGAGCTGGACAGGATGGAAGGATGTGGTTAGAAAGGGGTATTTCTGAGCAATGGCAAATTCTTTTTAACCCCCCACCCCTTCAGTTGACTCTCGAGAATTGAGTTCTAACGGGGTGCTAGTAGCCTAGTACTGTGCATACGCTACTGCAGGCGAGCGCCCCCGCCGTCGTCGGGACTGACCTTTGGCGAGTCGCGACGGGTACGGATAGAAATCGAGAGGGGTTGACACTTAGGTGGTACAGAATAGTTGTGCAGTAGTAGTAACGTGTATGCAGCAAAGGCTGTTGATGCAACGAGTGTATAGTACTAGGTCAAAAGTTTCCGCCTGCCACCAAAATCGCGTCCCAACGCGTCACCAACTTCAACCCACCAACATTCAAACATCAATTTCAATGCCACAACAAGCTTTGGTAACCCCTATATCTTCAAATAGGGTTCACAAAAAGGAGCTGAGCCCCTATCTTTGGTCAATTATTGTTGGCAGGGCGCAGACAGGCTAAAAACACCCTCAAATTGCCAAGAATCTCAGAATCCTGTGTGAAACAGTACGCGACACCCTTTACAAAGACACCATTTGTGATAAATTCAAGACCCTACCACAGTCTGGCTGTCCAAAGTCTCTTTTTATAAGAGATGAGCAACATATCCTTTGCATCTTTCACCTAAATCCAAAGATTACCTATGCACAATTGGCTGAAGATCTTCAAATATCTATTTCATGGTCAATCTACTACTGAATACTTCAAAATCATGGCATAACCAATTGGATTGCAAAAAAGCAATCTTTATTAACATCAGACATGCCAGAATTTGATATAAATGGGCAAAGAAATATGAAAATTGGGGTTATAAGCAATGAAAGACAGTCATATGGTCAGATGAATGTTCTGTGAAACGCAGCTTCAGGAAGTAGCGAAATGGGTGTTCTGAACCCCTACACAAAAATGGGATGCCAACATGATACAGCCATATCCTAAGAGCAAGAATATTAGCTTAATGATATGGGCAGCTTCCTGCGGATTCAGCTGTTCTGGGATCAATAAAGTACTATTTGATGAACAGAGCAAGTAGGGAGGGGCTTCATCTGCTTCCTGTGACAGCGCGGCGTGGACTAACAGGCAGAAGGCAGTGAAGTAGGCGGCAGAGTTCTGCCACACTAATTTGCCCATATCTTGAACTCCTACCATGCCTATAATTCTCCTTTCTTATGCTCTGTATCTTGTCTAGGCTAGCTACTATAGTTGATACATAATTTACTATGCCTGAGCGCCGTCACACTTTCTATCTTACTATATTGAATGAAAGCCTACTCTCTATATAGGAACCAGGCCTCATTTTTTATGGAAGACAACACACCAATTCACACAGCAAAGATTATCAAGGATTGGCTTGATTCTATTGAGTATAAAGGTGATGGAATAGCCACCCTATAGTCCAAATCTGAATTCTATTGAACACTGTTGGAAACACATCAAGGAATGGGTATATCTTCATCACCCAGAGATCCTAGAACTGCCTAAATCTGATGAAGAGGTCAAAGAAGCATTATATAATGCTCTTTGCAAGATATGAGAAGCCCTAGAGGATGACTATATTCAGAATTTAATCAAGAGTATGAAAAAGCAGGTGAAAGCAGTGTGTAACAACAGGCCTAGATAACTAGACCTAAAGGGGTCGTTGGTTTATCTTGAAGACAAGAAACAAGGGGGTGAGCAATATAAAAGCAAGAATAGACCTGTGTTACTAGCAATGCCTATATGACAAGTTGCTATGTGAGTTGACCACAAGGGTCGGAATCTGTCTGAAAGGGGTGTCTTTATATACATGCTGTCTTCCTGGGTTCCTGTATCATAGAATGGGATCATAGTCTTGGATCATGGGGTTGGATCGTGGAATCGGATCGTGGAATTGGATCGTAGTGTTGGATCATGGAAATGGATCGTAGACGATCCATCACGTGACCTCCTTCCTAGTCCATAACACAGTGATTAAGGCTGAAGGGAGGTATACTAAGTGCTAATCTAATTGTATTTAGCTCAAACTTTAATATGTTGTAGTACATCCATTTCTATGTAACAAACCTAATTTTTGATGTATTGTACTTAAGATGGTTGTGTGGTGGCAAATAATAATTGATGGGTGTTGCGCGGATATATATATTTTCGTAGGGTCAGGCGGAAACTTTTGAAGAGGTACTGTACGGCGTAGGGAAGGGGGATGGAAGCCTTCGAGCTGCCGCCCGACGCGCCCCCTGTCAACCCTCTCAGCGACTCCCAAACCTCAAGATGGATGACGGCAGCAGAAGATGAATCATGATATGGGTATCTCCGTGTGTCCTTTCCGAGTCTCTCCAGCCCTTGATCGTCATGGTGTGGGCATACAAGTGCTCGAGCACCTCTCTTTCCCTCTTTAAGCGCCCGACCAAGGTTATGCGACCGTCAGGTTGCGGAGTAGTCATTGGCTCTTTTCTTTTTGCACTCCTCCACAGTACAGTAGTGTCAAGGCTCAAACCCATGATCCGCGATGCTTCTCCGAAGTCCAGCTCGCTGTGTCGGCCTGCTTGCCTCCTAAGCTAGGCCCCTACACAGATACGACTTACACTGTCTGGTCTCCTGCTGTCTTCCCGGTTTGGGCTCGCTGCGTCAGTTCGCTGCACAGAAACCCACCACCGTCGCCACACTTGTGTAGGCCTCGGAGGCTCGTACAGAGCAGATGATCCACTTGCTCATCGACGCTGAACAGAGCATCAATGGTGGTGAGAATATGGATCCAATGAGCGCAACACTCGGGCGCACACCTCCCCAACTGTCCATCATACCTCTCTCCACAGGCAGGAGTCTGGCACTGTCTGCATGCACGCCCATCGACTCATTTGAAAGCCTGGCGCCGTGTTTTTGTTTTGCCCTCTCAGCGCCTCCCACGCTACTTCATACTCCATGGTTGTCCTCGCTGGTTCCTCACAAGGACTTTCAGAGCCGGGATCCGCTGCGCTCTCTAGTCCTCTCCTTTCCTTGCCCGTCAGCTTGATATCCTAAGTTATATGGCTTCCTTTCCCTGTTCGATGGCCTTCCCATGACTCGATCTTCCTCGTCTATCACACCATTTATCTTTTTGTCATCAGCAACACTACAGCCTCTGCCAATACCTGACCCAATACGCACATGCTTTTGCCATCTGCATGACGTGCGGAAACTGGAAATGAAGTGGCGGCTATGAGGTGATCATTTTGTTTCAGCTGAGCTTTCCTGCCATCATTACTACCTCGTCCACTCGCGTTTTGCCCTTCGACTTCGGCCTGATCACGCCTGTCATTTGACTCCACCTGCCTCTTCTTTGCCAGTACTAGATAAATTCGCCCCCAATATCCTTCGTTCTTAACTTTTCTGAGTGTCCTTGGGCACCGTTTCAAACTCGACACCTCCGCTGGTCGATCTGTTTTCACTTTGCTTTATCACGCTCCTTCCACTGTCTTATCGTCACATTGAACGGCATGGTAATGGAGTGGTCTCTGGACTTCTGCCTGGTCTGCGACCAGCAGACGTTCCGCGGAGCCTACTGTTCCCAGGCTCGTAGACTGGCGGAGCTAGATCGGCTCTCATTTGGCTTTGGGCCGTCCTCTCCTACTTCCAATGCACGCAAGATGCTGGCAGAAAATACGATAGGATCGTCTTTAACTTCCACCATCGATCTTACCACCTACAAATGTTCGACAGCTGGACTTAGCCAGCCGATGACTACACTGTTCTTACGCGGGCAGAGCAACCCTCCCTCGGATATTCCCCAGTCCTCGTCGCGAGCGTTATGTCCCTCCTCATCTCAGATATCCCTTTCATCTCTGCAGAGCGCTTCATCATCGCAATCACCGGCATTGTCGGATCGGGTGGGGGACGAATTACAAGGTTATGCTAGTTGTTTCGACCGAGTCCGTTACTGGAAGAGACGATTGACAGCCTCGTAACGCGTACCTCTCCTTTAGTTTTCTTCTCCTTTATGTTTTCAGCTACGCAATTTGCATTGAAATCTACCATTATTATGCTGCCTCCTAGTGTCCTTAGGGACGGTTATGGGATCTAATTCATGCGAGATTTGTGCCTCATATGACATCTTGGATCCTTCTTCATCTCCTGTTCAGAGGGCCTTCGTTCCTAGATGACGCTTTTCTATACTTTCTCTGACGTGTTCTTGTAGCTTCTCGTACCAAGATGCATTAACATTTTTCCCACTTTCTTGTTGATGTCGTATACCCATTTCTGTTACCGCGCGGTTTCTCTTTCGGTGTACTGTATACGAAAACAATCTGCTTCCCTGGGGGAGATCGGATGAGGTACATTCCTGTGACGAGGAATAAAACAGAAATCTCCCTAGCCTTTTACAAACGTGCATTAAATGGATTAAGTAGCAGAAGAGGAACGTAGTCCTGCAGATTGCCAGTGGTGATTCTGAATCAGCTGATCTCCTCGACATGGGTGATTTTCTCAAAACAGTTCTTCCTCGTGAGACGCCGTGCGAATTCACAATTGAGAATCAACCCCAAACTCAAGCTGGTGCGTTGGATAATATGCATCGGATCCACTGGCGTTTTCATAATAATTACCATATTTTAGCAACTTTGCCACAAAATCCTTTGATTCGAGGTCCAGGTTGGCAGATGTTGCGCCTTTCCTTCGCCTTTTCAGGGAGTCACCATATGGAGACGTCTCGATGGTTATCCCAGCGGTATCGGAGGGAATCTTGCTTATAGGGTAGGCTAGTGGTTGAGGGAAAGATGAAGGAGCTAGCTTGCCTTGCGAAAGGTGTAGAATTCGGGTCTTGAGCCAACGGCCTGAGAGTTCTGTCCAAAAGGCTTTTAGCTGAAGCTGTAAAGTTCACAAGAATGATGGCATTGACCAAAAAAATACCGCCTGACCATAAAAGATGCCAAGACACCTAGTTGCAGCCAATACCGGTGCATACTGAGGTCCATATATGGAAAATTGCCGATTTGGATTTGATAAACAGCGTTATATTCCTTGGACGTTGACGGTATTGCTCCGCTGCGTTCACATCTATCTGTGCGAGATTGCAGATAAGCGGCAGACCAGGCGAGCCATTAAGCCCAGGAACAGGAGCCTAGTAACGGATGAATTCATGGATTATCACGTACAGCGTTGGAATGACGAATGCAGCTATAGCGAGCTGCTCCAAGGACGTTCGAAAGCACCGAACTCCAAGACGGTTATTACCACAGTCAACGCTATGATAGAAATTAGTCAGATCAATCAATACAGACGAAAGCCTGTCATGAGGATCCTGAGGACAGTACGACCACACTTTATTTAACGGGAGCTGTTGACGCTCGCAGAGCAAGAGAGCAATGAAGCATTCCCGCCCCTGTCTTAATGGGCGGAGATCTCTGCCAAGGGGCCGTGTGGAAGATACTGTAGAGGAATGAGCGGCAGGGGTCCTCTGCACAACACGGAGGACAAAGGCTGTTCATTGCGAAGGCTTGAGGCCATGGCATCCTGGTGCACCCCACAGACAGCTAGCTGAGCCTGACTAGTCCCAGTTTCTTGCTGGTCATTCTTTCAGCCTAAATTTTTTTACAGGCAGAAAGTTGAACTAGGAATCTTTAAGCAGCCCTTAGGACTTCTTAACAGCCCATAGATCTACATAGGAAACTATTGAGTTCTATATAGCATATAGATATTACGAAGATGACTTCGGAGCTACTTTAGAGTGCTTTTGTCTCTGTAACCATAAAGGTAAACGGTGAGGGTGTAGCCAATAGCTGAACAGTCAAAAATCTGACCTCTTCCGGAGTCTGTATTCATGGGCGCACAGGGAATCCTGTTGGATTCGGCGATTTTTGCTCATAATTGGTGACTTTGAGGAACCTTGGGATCTCAGCTATAGAGCCACTGAGCAACTTCAATGTTGCATCCACAGTATCTTTAATTAGAAATTGCCCAATACGGCATATGTAAGGATTTTTGAGTTTAATCCTTTAGATTTATTTAGAAAGCGCAGAATGATTTGGAAGTTCTAGTGAAAATTAAGTAATTTACCACTTAAATTGTATATAAACCAGCCTATGTCTGTTGTGAAGTTCTAGTTACTGTGCATCATCATATTGTCCTACAGGACTAGGATTGCTTAGTCAAATTCATCTGAGTTCACCCTCTTCTAGCATAACCTACTTCCTACAAATCCCACCGGGTGTGAACGGTGCTGGAGGCCGGCTCGCCCAGAATAGCAGCCAGTAGTTTGGCATGCTGAAGCCTGAAGGGGCGTGAATACTACTACATAGTATTCCGTACTACTACTGCTGGACATCCCAGCTGCCGAGCAGATTCCGCTTTCGGAATGTTTCCGCAGAAGGACCAAACAACGTCATGATCCGTACAGCGTGTTGCGAAGCTTTCATTAGCCTTACATTCGTGCGTAGCACCTTTCTATTTTATACTCATGTGATTTTGAAGCTATTGAAACGTGATAGGTAACAGACCCTAAGCAAAGTCTAGAATCACCAAAAGGAAAATTAGATGTCTTGCACAGGGGGCCCAGGGCAAGAAAAGTTATACTGTAGGATGGTTTGCAAATTACACTGTAAGAGTTGTGAAGTTGTGGAACTACTAGCCAAGGTGTCCGGATATTAAAGGTAGGTATTGTGGACGGCCAGTCTTTGCCCAGACGCCAGCATCTGCGACCCTTTATATATAATGTCCTCATTGTGTTGCTTTGGGGTATTCTTACTGCTCCAACTGATCTGCTTTACCCCATCAATCTTCGCAAGATCCCTTTTCGCGTCACGCACGTGGGAAACTAAGCTGTCCCTGCTTGTCATTCCGCTTAACAGCAGCTGAAATAGCCACTCCGAGGAAGCTGGAAGCCAAAGGAGTTTCGGATTTGCATGGGTAATGTGTGCTAGATGAAGTATATACAAAGTATTGTGCAGATGGATACGCCAAAAATAGTCGCATCATCTGGGGTGTTGGAACATCTTAGGCTGGGTCAGAAAACCGCATTTTCGCAGTCTGTGGAGTACTGAATCCTTCCCAGTTTGTTCGTCTATTCCCAAGCACAAAATGGGCCGAACCAATAGGTAGCTGTGGTCGCTGCATGAAATCTCAATAGACCGGCTTCTCATACAGCGCAGAGAGCGGTAGATGTTCCAGACAGGCGACAAGCGAGTTCTCAGAAATTGATAGACCCTCAAGACTGGCGCTCCCCACTGGGTATTAGGATAATGGCGATAGGTCACAGTCTCTGATAGTGGGATTGAATACAATGTTACCGGTCTTGCCACGCCAATCACGGCAGAAGTTCTCAGCATCTCATCTGAGTCATCTCGGGCCTTTTTTTTCCCGTCGGCTTTTGAGAGTCACATGCGGCTCGCACGGAAGATCGTTGTTCCCTGAGGATCGGAGCGCACGTCCGCCTGCGGACCCATGGCGTCCCATCCACGCTCCCGGGCCGAGCAAGCGATTGGTGGGAGAATAGTGCCCTGCCCCGGCTTGCGCAGAGACGCCGTCATCGTCGCCAGTCTGGCGCGCCTAGCCGCCGGGCCGTGGGCCCCAGGTACCTCCAATCATAGCGGCGGCCCGCCTGTGTCCCAGGTACCCAGGTCCCCAGCTTGCTTGGGGTTGTGGAATTCACTACTATTAGATGACATCCGCGCAGTTCTCCCCAAATGGGAACACCGCACATCCACCTACCCCCTCCCCACCTCCCTCCGGTCCCCAGCCTGTGCTGTACGACTTCCTTCGTGTTCCCTTCTCGACGCTCCGGTTCCTTGTGTTATCTCTCAGCTCGTCTCTCCTACCGTAGCCCTGCCCTGTCTTTCCTTCCTCTCCTCGTATCATTATTCCATCTCGCGCCTTGGTTGTATTTCATCTTGACAATTATCCTTGCCTCCTAATTCATACCATTGCACCGCTGGCCAATTGTCTGCCCTCCGCGATAGAGATTCAGACGCTAGATCAATACGTCTCATAGAATTGCATTGTGATTTCCTTGTCTCTGCCCGGACGCTCCGCCTTGGCAGTCACCCGGAGATAATCCGTTCCCCCCAAACCTTCTACTCCAACCCAAGCTTCGAACGACTGTCAGCGTCCCGGAAATGGCTGCCCGACACTCTCGTCGATTCCTGCGACCACTCCTCTACACCTCCGCAGTCGCGGCTGCTGGAGCAGGAGTCCTTTACATCTCGTATCGCCCCCGCAATATCCCGGGCTCCGAGGCTCCTGCTGTTCCTCCTCCGGGATACAGTGCTGGCAAGCTAGTGCCTCCGAACTTCCCGCCCGTCAAGTCCCGCGATGAGCAGATCCAAGATCTCAAGCGCAGCTCGGCGGAGTCTAGTTCAGATCAGGATGATCAGAAGGGGGAGGTGTATGATCTCCTGGTCATTGGCGGTGGCGCTACAGGCTCAGGAATTGCGCTTGATGCGGCCACTCGAGGCTTGAAGGTTGCTCTAGTTGAAAGAGATGACTTCAGTGCTGGCACAAGCAGCAAGAGCACGAAACTAGTACACGGTGGTGTTCGGTATCTCGAGAAGGCTGTGTGGGAGCTAGACTATAATCAGTATGCTTGCGTGCAACAAATCTTGTTGGCCATCAAGTCCTTCTATTAACACTCCGCTCTCAGGTATTCTCTTGTCAAGGAGGCTCTGCGCGAACGGAAGTACTTTTTAAAAACTGCTCCCCATCTTTCGATGTGGCTGCCAATCATGGTTCCCGTGCAAAAATGGTGGCAGGCTCCATATTTCTGGGCTGGTACCAAGTTTTACGACTTCCTCGCAGGTTCAGAGGGCATAGAAAGTTCATATTTCCTTACGAAGAGTAAAGCGTTGGAAGCCTTTCCAATGCTGAAGAAGGACAATCTATTCGGAGCTTTGGTTTACTATGGTATGTAAGAATTGTCGTGACTCTGTCTACAATTCCGCATACGGCGTTCAGACGGGTGACTAACACCGTGTAGATGGAGCACACAATGATTCTCGAATGAACGTTTCTCTGGCCATGACCGCCGCGTTATACGGGTGTACTGTCGTGAACCATATGGAGGTGACAGGGTTGACAAAGGATGCTTCGGGCAAGCTTAATGGAGCCCGAGTGAAGGATCTCATCGCCGAGAAGAACGGCGAGAGGCCGGAAGAGTTCACCGTCCGAGCAAAGGGTATCATAAACGCCACTGGTCCTTTTACTGACTCGATCAGAAAAATGGATGATCCCACCGTGCAAGAGATTGTGGCCCCAAGCTCTGGTGTTCACGTGATCCTACCTGGGTACTACAGCCCTTCTAACATGGGTCTTATCGATCCTTCCACATCCGACGGTCGTGTAATCTTCTTCCTCCCTTGGCAGGGAAATACGATCGCTGGAACGACGGACCAACCTACGGAGATCACTCCTCACCCACTGCCTTCTGAAAAGGACATCAACTGGATTCTTTCTGAAATTCGAGGCTATCTGGCTCCTGATATCAATGTCAGACGCGGCGATGTCCTTGCCGCATGGTCCGGAATTCGACCTCTAGTGCGGGATCCCAAGACCAAGAATACCGAGGCCTTGGTCCGTAACCATCTCATAACAGTCTCTCCGTCAGGCTTGTTGACCTGTGCCGGTGGAAAGTGGACCACCTATCGTCAGATGGCAGAAGAAGCTGTAGACGAGGCCATCAAGACCTTCGGTCTTCAGACACGTCCAGTATCGCAAGTTCCAGATATCAGCGGTGTAGGCGGTAGTGGTCTAGTCGCCGATGGTGCTGTTCTCGATGGTAGCTGTCAGACCCACCAGGTTCGCCTGATAGGTGCCCACGGATACTCAAAGACCCTCTTTATCAACCTGATTCAGCACTTTGGCCTTGAAACGGATGTTGCTAAACACCTCACAAACTCTTATGGAGACCGAGCCTGGCAAGTTGCAGCTTTATCCTCGCCGACGCATGCTCGTTTTCCTGTTAGGGGTAAGCGTATATCGCCGCTCTATCCGTTCATTGACGGCGAGGTGCGCTATGCTGTCCGGCATGAATATGCCCAGACCGCGGTAGATGTCATAGCACGGAGGACTCGATTGGCATTCTTGAACGCCCAGGCAGCACTCGAGGCTCTTCCCGGTGTCATCGATATGATGGCGGAGGAGCTTAAATGGGATAGCAAGAGGAAGGATCTCGAGTGGGCCGAATCGGTCCAATTCCTCGCCTCAATGGGCCTTCCAAAGAGTCTTCTTGGCGTGACCAGGAAAGAAGTCGAAAGTGGAAAGTCGGGTGAATATGACAGCGCTGAACGCAAACTCTATCTGAGAGCTGGTAGGTGATAATTCAGCATGCAAACCTTCTTGTTGCCGGGACTGACTGTCTGTCTTGATAGATGAACCAGCGGATGTGTTGGAGAGCGACTTGAGAGCACCGGGTGGGAATCCGACACTCCACCCTGATGCCCCATCAAATAAGTAGACTCCGAAATCCAACGGGCCTGGTTTGAATACTAGTCTCCATAGCCGTTTGATTCCTTCTCTTGGATGACAGATAAATATTATCTTTTCTAGAAGCTTGGGCGCTTGTGTAGTGCATGCTGTGGGAGTTTTCCTATTAACTTGGGGGCTGACCGGGTATTGCTCCATCTAGAAAGGCAGTGTCGTCTCGGGCCGTTATCTAACGAAGGCGTGGCAGACGACAGCCTCTGCATAGTATATGAAATTACCTGCCTTCTGTCCTCAATCTCGAGGAGGTCATGAAGGGAGAAAAAAGAGAAAAGATACAAGTTAAAATCTCTATTCTATCCGTCTCCCTCAATGAACTTCCGAACTGTTGCAAGTGTCCGGCTGGTTATGATTTGTAGTGCACTCGATGTATCCGGCTGCTTCGTTGCCTCGTCAGCTATCCTTGAGAGACGTGTTATGCGGTGCATCCAGACTGCGTCGTCGGCGGATTTCTTGTGCTTTCACCTTATCACCCTGGAACGTCCATCTGGAGCCCACCGTGGCTGCTCAACCTTGGGGGCCTTCTTTGCTTGACATGTGGATCTAATGGTCATCTGACATCTCATGCCGGAATGTAACTTCACTCGCATGTTGACAACCAAACTAACCGACACGTTCTCGCGGAAGCCTTTTTTCTGTTGAGCACCATTTTGACTGTCTCCGGATACATGGGGACTGCTTCAATGCGTGTCGACGATTTCAAGCCGGTCTTGGGCTTACCTGAGATCAATGGGACGAGATCAATCGGGAAAACAATGTGGACATCCTTCATGAGGGAAAGGGGACGTTAGATTTAGAAGTTAGATTTAGAAGCAAGGCCTGAGGAACTCGACCCTTTTGGCAACGAGGAGGGTGCCGACGTGAGATACAAAACGATGACCTGGTGGTGAGCGTTTCTATCCTTGGGTGCTCTCTTGGGTTATAGTTGAAGCAGTGCCGGTTTTTAATGACCTCTTGGGCCTTGCGCAAGGTAAGGGTTCCGTCCTAATTAGAGATAGATAATTTGCCTGTATCCTAACGAACATATGTGCAAGGCTCGCTATTTGCAAGCTGGTTTACTTTCGGTTTCTCCGGTATCTTTTGGCTTCGTTTGAACAGAGGTCGCTAGTTCCGGGACTGGAAGAAGGCATCACTGCCAGGCCTCAATGTTTCAAGCATCACCATCGGACTTGTCCTGGTAAGTCAATCTTGGGGCTGCATCTGGCTTTCCATATGGGCATAATAGCATGTTCGAAGCAAGAGAGCTGAAGTCGCATTTGAATCTCGCTAATAGGAAAAAAACAATGTCTGGTTGTCTTTTATTCTTTTATTATGTCCATCCAGAAATTTCCAAAACAAGCGGTAGAAGCTTTTCGTACGTCGACAACTCGGGTCTTCGGAGGAGTTCGCCTGATACGTCAAGGTCACGCAAGCTTTTGACCTGATTTCCTTCACCTCGTCTGACGTAGAGGTTGACGGATTTATGACGTCTCTTTGACCATTGCAGGTAACTGTTACTAGGATGAGCAGTCTTTTTCTGCATTCTCTCTATCCGATGAACACAGTGGTGTGATAAAACCCATGGAATGGTCAGTGGGAGTAGTTTGTGGATTAAGTGGATTAAACTTTTTTTTGCCCATGGGGCGCCAAGGGCAACCGTAACTCTTTTCCGAGCAAGGCCGAGTCGCCCTTAAGAACGTCGAAGCTGCACTGCAAAGTTCTGAGGTCAGGAAGACCCCAGGAGCATATTGTCAGCCTTATCCGTCGTAACAGCTTCAACATCACTCACCCTGCCAGTGATATGTTCTCTCGCACAAAGGATATTGATCACCTGGAAAGCCTTGTAATAATAAGCTCGCCAGGCCATACCCTGCCTTATATATGCAGTAGATGGGAGACACTCTCTTCCCGTCCGTGCGCCATAGGTAGCGCCAATTGACATGATAGTTCACAAAAAGAGCCGGTCGATTACATTGACGGCAGCTGCCTTAGTGGTAATAGATAGATTAAACCGATGTCCCCGATCACCCGAGATCGGTATGCATGATCATTTGATGCGGCTGGCGGCTGGTGCCCGAGCTCTTTATCAATAGGACGACATGGGAAGTTGGAGTCGGGGCAGCGACACCGACGCCGACTTGCCGTCTGCTGAATCGTTGTCTCTGGTCACTTGGTTGTTCTCTCATAAGGCGAGTCTACATGCAGGACCCATGTAGAGCTGTGTACTATACAGTACATACACCTAAGTAGGCACAGTACCTGGGTTTAGGTTCTGTTCTCGCACTCGCGACTTGCAACTGTCTTAATCTACTAATCATTGCTGATCGAGAACAAGACCCAGCATCTATGACATAAGGGTAAAAGTTGCCATCTGCTTATGGGATATGTTAGTTTTCAAGGCAAGGAATTGGATCTTCCGAGGACGCTCTATGGACGATGCTAAGAGTGAGTTTACCTTATGGCACTTTGATCTGATAGAACCACTTCTTTCCTCGGTATTGCTCTTTTCGTTCGTAAGTTGATACGCGCTTTAGCTATGCTTGTGCATTTCTCTATCTATGTTCTCTGTGGACAGACATATAGTCCCTTGAATCAGCGAAGCTGGAGATAAGTGACTCTAGTGTGATCGCTATTGTCAACTCAGAAAAAGGTCAGAACATCTTAAGTAGTGAACTATTAGAGAAAACCTGAACTGGGTTGTTGCCGCGGGTGCGCCGTTCTGGCATCTGTCACTATGCGCCTAGACTTAGTAACTAAAATGCCTAATGTGTGGTAGTAGGAACCACAAAAGTGCAACTTGATTTGACCGTTCTAGGGATGATTAGAATCAATCTTACTCTTGTGCTCCCGAGCACCCCAATAATTGATAGCTGCTTTGCCGAATGCGAGCGACCCAAGATGTGCATTATATGTACAGTACTTAGTTTTGGCATATCAACCTCGTCACGTGTTGACATGCCATCCGCCTTACGTCGACGTTCTTACCCCAAAATTGCAGAGGCCTGAGCAGCGTCTCGAGGACAAGATGCTGTTTTAAAATGGCCCACCCTGGGACCTTAGCGAGTAGTTCCAGGTCTCAGAAAAAGGACGCGGAAGCATGTGATCGCCCCATGCACCGTATAGCGTATAAGCTGTAGCGTTCGATAGCCAAAAGTTTTCAACTAGTCCAATTAGACGTGGAAAATACAATCATACCATAATTTATGATATCTCAAAGCAGATATTATTAACTCACAAAATACATGCACCACGAGTTGCAACGGACCTCAGGGGTATATGCCACGTCGCGCCTTAGACTATGGGTGTAGCGACACATTAAAAGCGTAACAAAGAGGTGGAGGCAAGCAAGAGGAAATAGGAAAAAAGCCAGCCCGAACAGTCTCTTGAAGTGGGAGAGCCAAAGAAAACCTAAGCGCAGATTGACAGATTATGTGGCGCGAGACCAAGACAAGGATAGACATTGAATGAAGGACCGCTATTGTATCGCAAAGTGAAGACATAAGCTCTTCGTCTCGCCCAGAGTCTGAACGCCAGTTGTGTTGCAATGTCTCCGAGGATGAAACGTGTTTCGAGACTAAATAGAGACCGATACTAACAATGCGTTCCTCTTTCCAACACGAGACATCCTCGACCAATTTCAGAGAAGACGGCAGGAGGAACCCGTGACATGGATCGCTATACTGTGTGGCAGCCGCTGCCAAGACAGGGTGACGACCAGACAAATGAGCCATGGCTGTGACGTCTTATCGCAGCATGGGTTCATCATCGAAGTCATCAGCTTCCGTCGTAAATGAACAACAGAATCAACAGCAACTGGTATCGGCACATAGAGAAAGCAGAAAAAAAGGGGGAATCATTTCCGCCGCGTTGCAAGACCCATCTATCCGAGATCACCTGGACGAACAAATTCAAGATTGTTTGCGGCCACAGCTTTCGATACGTAAGTTGGACATTGCGAAGGGGAGAAAAAAAGAACCAGACGCCAATTTAGGGACCAAAACCAAAGAACTAACCTAGTTTGCTCAGAGAACTCAAATCTTTTGGTAGAGCTCATGTCTGTAGAAGAGCAGAAACATCTATCTTGCAAGGAGCGTCGATTGATTGGGCCACCTCCACTTTCTTTTCCTTCACACAAGTCCTTTTCTCGTAGCTTGGACAGCACTTCGACGTCAAGTTCACGGACGCCGGTTGACTGTCTCGAGAAGCAGAGGCGTTGTGGAAGGCTGCATTCTCCTCTGACCGCCTGCTTTTGCAATAGGGCACTTCCTCCAAGCTTTAGGTCGTATATCCGTCAATATCGGAAACATTCCCTTGAAAGTTGTTCCAGAAACGTTCCACGGCGCGTTGCGCAATGGGAGAGCCGCGGAACCGATCCCGAAAGTAGTTGAAAAGAGCAAATTCGTCACGGCTGAGGATGTAGCTGTCGGGTTGTGCCTGTATCTTGTGCCAGAGCTCCCGAATGGCGGACTCGAGAATGGCACTCGTATGGGGATTGATGTGACCGTCATCGCTGTTCCTAGCCTCCTCCAACGCTCGTCGAACGGTGTCTCGATCAGGACTCGACACTGTATTTGTCATCACGATACGTAGTTGTCGCCGGTCCGAGGCATTTAGCTTTCTGTTGCAGAGTGACTGGAAGGGAGAAGAGCAGGATAAATGCGGACTGCACAGTACACAAATAGACGGGTGAGATATATGGGAGCAGAAGGCGGAACTGAAAAGGGGCCTTGACCACCGATTTCATGGGGATCTCCCTGCTCAAGATCGCACACTGCCGGGGGGACTTGACGGCCGTAGAGCTCAAGTTACGCGAATGGCAGCGTCTGCGAACGACCTTTTACTGATAAAAGGAACCCACTTTGCCGGTAGGGCCGATCCCTTGCTAGCCGTTTGCAGGGCCTCTCACTCCAGGGACGCTTTTTCCGACCGTCGTTGTCTTGGCCGGGGCCCCTCGAAGTTCTCCCAGAGACCATCTATGGCCGCTTCGGCGCGTCCTTTTGTAACGGCCATGTGGCGGGTGGGGGGCTGGACGGGAGCGATGGGTGCGCCCGCTGCAGCAGACTTGGCTCCAGCCAGAAACGATTCATTATTTCACAGTACGGCTAGAGATGGCGATGGCGAAGGTGCGGAGCCAGAGGGGCATTCCGATGGCTGCGCGCGGCCCAGCCCGACTTTCCCATGAGCAGAATACAAATACTTAATATTATATTAATATAATAATGATGATTATGATGGTGATAATAGCGTGGCTCGGTGGATATGAGGATGATAATACGCTTTCCGTGCATTAAGCAAGTGGGGTTCCGATAGCTTCCCGCAGGGCGAGTTGGCCCCTCCAGTCCCCAAGTTCTTTTTTCTCCGTATGGAGTCCCTAGGACGGATGTAGGTCGACAGCTGCAGGCTCCCGGTCCACTCGCTTCCGGGGTACCATACCAGAGCATCCCTCGGCATCACGGAGGAAACCATTAAAGAATTAGTGAAATAAAGACAAAAACCCCCGAGAGCAAACAAATTGGTCTTGATCGTTTCTCTTGGAGAACAGCAAACACACATGTTACTGCTCTCCAAGAACAACTGTCAACTTGTGCCAACGAATCGGTTGTGGGTCATGGCGGCCGCTGTCGGGAAGGCCCACCCTGGATCTTGCTCCCGTCCACTTCTTCCACCAGTCCTAAACACGTCATGCCAAGTGTGACCGGTTGACTCAACTGAGGGCCTACCTGCTACACAGTACGTACGCAGGGGCGCAGGATGAAAGAGCAAAACGAACACTGTGTTCTTGGATATTCCGAGTCCAATCGGCGGCGAAGACTTGGATCAACTGCACAAGTGCGAGATACATTCCGCAGCGTCAGGCGCTAGTTTCGCAGCTCTCCTAGGCTTTTCATATCACCAGCCAAGACGGTGCAGTTCCCACACAGCCACTAAAACAATGGGTCATGTATAGTCCCATCGTTAACACTAGGTGTTGGAGGGCCCGGGATGCCATGATCATTCCTCGGATCATGCAGCAGAAAGCTCGCGACATCTACGGAGGCAATCTGAAATGTACTACTACTGCGAAGTCTTTGATGAATGGACCAGTGGACATGTGTACTCCGTAGTCCAGGTTTCAGAAGACTCCCAGGGAAGACCAACAAGAGGAGCGCAAGAGCCCTGCCGTTGGGGAAATGCATGTGCAATGTATGTCACGCAGAGGTGGTCTGACTGTTGATTGACCGACTGGGTCCAAGAGTGACAGTCGGAGAGATCTGGAGAGCCGCAAGTGGTTATGATTTGAGGAGGCGTAGGCTAACAGATAGAAACCGCCACGAACTTACCTACTATCTATATGTGGTTCAGAAGCAAATTTGATTGTGGACATTGATGGCGAAAGTGACCGATACGATGTGTGGATGGTTGGTCGAGAGAGTCAGAACCATCAAGGCGCGAGTTCGGATTCAATCAAAGTATGTACTGTCCGTGTGACGGCGCCCAGTCATAGTATTATTAGCTGAAACTATGGTAGCTTGTCATACAGAATCAAAAGCATGAAGAAAAAGAGAGAAATCATGGCATCGTGAGGTGGTTGATATAGCCAAGTAGTCCCGGCAGTATCTCCCACCGCCTACTTGTCCGCCACGCTGTCACAGTCCGGAAGTCTGTCGATGGTCTCCGGGATGGATGCTGCTACAGCTTGCACGTCTTGGGGTTCTATTCTACTCCATACTGTGAGGACTACTCCGTCTCCTAGCGGCTAAGGGTACCTGCAGACTGTGCTGCCCACTGTCCAACCTAAGCAGTTAACATTTAGCGCAGTATGCGTATTAAGCTACTGAAAACAATGGTTTTGATGCTACCACCTGCATGATCTGTAAATTTTCCTATAGGCTGTTTAGGACGGCAAGGGCCCTTCATAGTCATGAGTGTGAATTGCAGAGTACTAATAGAATATGGAGTAGAATGGTAGGAGCGGGCAGGTAGGCAGTGTGGGTTTGACTGGTACTAGTACCATGCGGTGCTTGGCACTATCTACTTGTAACTTAGTTGTGCTTCGTTTCAACTCTTTTCTTTGTCTTTTCCTGGTAACGGGAGCCGCGACAATCAATACTGTGTAGGCAGGTCTCTTCTGGGAGGTAGTTGCTGATATACCTACCTAGGAAGTAGATACCTATCGACCAGTATTCAGTACCGGCGTATCATGCTCTTCTTCCAAGGTTGTCCAGGTCCTTGTTGTACGGGATAGTTATACGCATTGGGACAACAAATAGAGGCCTACCACATACATGCCAACCTGAGGTAGGAGGATATCCATTAAAATACATCTCCGTACAGCTTATACTAGCTTATACTAGGCCATTTGGGTCAGTATACAACTCACTTTTTGCTAGCTCTCAAAAAATCGATCGCAGCCCATAGTCCCAGTCACATCAACTGCTGTAGGAATCACACAATCCAGCTATAATTTATAGACTCATAGTGTGTCTAGTACCTAGGTCTGTACTTATGCATTGGTAAATTAAGTTTACATGTAGATGAAGATTGGCAATATCACTATTCAACTACACTAGCATGAGATAATTTCAAAACTGCATCATGCATGAGCAAATGCCGGCCTCCCTAACTCACAGCTTGGCTCCGTCAGTTGGTGTCCTACAAAATATCCTAGGCTATACATATCCTGGCTACATCAGAATTGGAGAGTACCATGTAAACCATACAGGCCAGTAGCTTAATATGTATGTACTGCATATATAATGCCTAAGTGTTATAGTCTCATCCTCCTTTGTGCCATAGTAAGCAGGAAAATGCTAAATTAATGCAAAAGTACTCATACTTGTTCAACTTTGATAGATATGACGTCTACTTTTGGATTACAAAGCTTTATACAGCAGTGCTATTCTGTACAAAGAGTTGTCGCAGCTTGACATCTCTGTGGGGTTAGTATCTTGGCTTGAGTACCTTAATCCCTCCCTTCGACTTGAATATCAAGGAAAATCCTAATAGATGAAGAGGCCAAAGGGCGGTCTATCTCAGCGCACAATATTCAGGAGAAAACAGTCAAACACTATTATAGGAGACTTCATAAAACATTCTCATATCCTCCATACCTTAAGGCCCGAACCGTGCTAAAATGCGTGTTACCGATGCAAATGTTACTCAACATGCCAGTAAACATAGCCCCTTGCAGATAGCTCTTATCTCAACCGAAAGAAGTTTGCATGACAGGCAGTGGATAAAGCATTAACAAAGGACCTATGTTTAGAAATGTAAACAAGCTTTGAAACTGGGAGGTTAACTGATGAACCAAATGCAAGCGGCACCACACATGATTGACAAAAATGCAGTCAAGTAAGCCCTTTGCCAAAGTTAACCTACTCCGTTAGAAGTACAAAAGAGAAAGAAGGCACACTACATCAATTGCTGCTCAAATCACAGTTTCGGAGGGTGCAGCGGTTGCATCCTAGACAAAGGTTCTAGAATAGAAACCTTCGGCAATGAGAATATTGGGCCCTAAAAGCAACCTTGGAAAAGCAATAGTGTGTCTCGAATAAGTTGGGGTAGAATTCAACCGCGGGCAGTAACTACATGTAACTTACTCAGATGATTACTAAGCTCGGCTGCAGCCACAACACCACAAAGTTGGGACGGACGCAGTAGTACTACTAAGGGTACTTAGTAGCCACTGGACAGTGAGAGAGCGGTCTTCTGGGAATCGCGTCTATTAGGATCAAGACTTCATGCCGTTCTGCGCGAGAGGTTAAACAACAGGGATTCCGGGTTTCATTGAGCATACAGCCTTGGGCAACTGTCTCGAAATGGTTTACTATTTCACCTCCAATGTGGTTTCTCCTCCGGCTTTGATCTACGTCGGGAAAGACAAGTTTGAGAGTATGGCAGCGTACAGTAGCCTTCTGATACTCAGGCAACTGGTCTGATCGTTAACAGACGAAGACCTTATCAAATATGGGTTAGAACAGGATGTCTGGTACTCTAATCCCACCTTAATTTCATTTACTATTCATCTCCGGGCACTGACACACTCTGCTTGAATGTTACCAGGGTTTGTCTTTTACTCTTTTTGCACAGGGTTCCGGTCTCCGCGATTGCCTGACTAGTCTGCAGTTCCATGTCGATAATCTCTCCAGTGCGCATGTCTATTTACGTCTTCGCGACAATGAGACCTGGGATAATATCCCAAAGAAACTCCTAGAGGACTGCGCACAGCTCACTAAGGCGAACTCGATTGAAGGTAGCTACGAGATCCCTTGAATCTGGGCCACTGTGGCTTATTTATAAACCAGGGAACAAGAAGGATAACATAACCGTGATCTATACGCCGTGGTCGAATCTCATGAAGAATGGATCAATGGCAATCGGCCAGGTGTCATTTCATAACCCCAAGCTGACGCGCAGGATATTTGTTCCTACACGCGATAATGCCATCATCAACAGGCTAAACAAGACGCGTGTCGAGAGATTCCCGGACCTTATGGCAGAGAAGGAGGAGTACCTGAAGAAAAAGCGAAGAGAGGAGAGGAGAATAAGGGAGGAGAAGCGGGCCCAGGAGAAAAGAGAGAGGAAGGAGAGGGAGCAATTGAAGTGGCAAAAAGAACATGCATATGATGATTTGATGAGTGAAGAGAACATTCAACAGAGCTGCAATCAAGACCGAGATCCGAATTTCCTAGATGACTTCATGTGATGAGGAATTATGCGGCGCAGACGGGAGAGTGGCTTCATGTAGATGAGACTATTATGAAACACCTCGGCAGTCTTTTGTTTCTCCAGGAAGGTTCTCATAATGAGTATCGTGCCAGTATTATATGATACAATTACATTGGTCTTTTTTTTTGAAATGTTAGGCAGTATGGCAGTGGTCTGAGCAAGAAACTTCTTACCAAAAGGGACAGCGCCGGATTTTCGCTGAACTTCTACCTTGGGATTCAGCTAGTCATATTCTGCAGAGCATGAAATTTCCGGACTTGATTCTTTCTTTGCATAAACAGTGCCCTAGGATACAGAATTGACCTCGGATCAGAGACCTTCAAAACACAGAGCATCTAGATTTCTGAGCTTTTACTGCTATGTAACTCATTCCCAGAGACTACCTCTATCACACCTGATTCTGGATGAAACCTAAGTCATGATGGCGATATGATTTGTAAAGGTGCAAGTATTATCCCAAGATACTCTACAGAAAAGTGTTCAAAGCACAAGAGCTTTCAAGGGGTCCCCAGTCTTCATACAAGGTAGTCTTTTGTGGTGATAATGGAGTGCAAGATTAGTGCTGCAAACAAGCTCAGGCCTCTTGTCATCAGCGCTTGCTTCTCTGTATTATTTCAAGACTGCACAGGTGTCTTGCAAACCTGAGCCACTGAGCTTAAGTAACATCAATGAAAAACACCAACTCACTTTCAGCAAGTTGTGTTTGGAATGCTTTCTGTGACACTCCTGCACCATCCTTGTTCTACAAACAATGAGTTCATATAATATAATCAGACACCAAGCGGGCCATGTAACCAACCAACACAACATATTCATCAACTTCAACTACAAATATGCCACCAAAACAAGCAAAACAAGCAGATTCAGCAGTTCAGCAAGAGGGCTGTATCTTGCTTGCCATCAAAGCAATTCAATCAAGTCAAATAAAAAGTATTTGAGCGGCTGCAAAAGCATACAATGTGAAGTGATCTACATTGACCTATTGCATATGTGAGTGTTCTGCACATGTTGATGCAGAGCCTAATAGTTGAAAGCTTACTGCAACTGAAGAATCTACACTTATAAAATAGATCTTATCCATGGACTAACAGAGCCTACCACCAAGAATTAGCACTGTAGAAGATATAGCCAGTTTCTTATTATTAAGCCAATTGAAATCCCCAAGCCCTCTTAGCAAGAAATGGGTGCAATAATTTGTCAACTGTCACAATAAGCTCAAATCAAAATACAGCTGCAAATATGATCATCAACAGGCTTTATGTGAGAATCTAAAAATTATCAAAAAGTAGTTTCAGCATATTCTTAAGATTGTATAGCAATATAGTATTACTGAACAGGATATCTACAACTTTAATAAAACTGGCTTTTTAATAGAATTGATAGCAACTGCAAAGATTGTTACTAACTCTGAAATAAGGGGCCAGCCTAGAGCAATTTAATCAGGGAATTGAGAATAGATAACTGTGATTAAAGTGTAACAACAGGCTTAGATAACTAGACCTAAAGAGGTTGTTGGTTTATCTTGAAAACAAGAAACAAGGGGGTGAGCAATATAAAAGCAAGAATAGACCTATATTACTAGCAATGCCTATATAACAGGTTGCTATAAGAGTTAACCACAAGGGTTTAATTCTGTCTGAAAGAAGCATTATTATATATATACCTTTTTCCCAAGTCTTGGTGATCATAGTGATCATGGTGATTAAGGTGATTGTAATGACAGGCCTAGATAACTAGACCTAAAAGGGTTGTTGGTTTATCTTGAAGACAAGAAACAAGAGGGTGAGCAATATAAAAGCAAGAATAGACCTGTGTTACTAGCAATGCCTATATGACAAATTGCTATGTGAGTTGACCACAAGGGTCGGATTCTGTCTGAAAAGAACATCATTATATACATGCTGTTTCCTGAGATCATGGAAATGGATCATGAAGTTAGATCATAAAAATAGATCATGAAGTTGGATCATGAAAATAAATCATGAAGTTGGATTATAGAAATAGATTATATATAATCCATTATGTGATCTTCTTCCTAATTTGTTTAATCTGTAATACTACCCCTCTCTCTAGAGATCTTCAGCCCAAAGATCTATCTGTGTCTTATAACACCTTCTCTGTTATTTGTCCTTGATCTTTCTTTCTTATGTGAGTTCACCACTGCCATGCCTCCTAAACACAAGCATTCTAACCTACAGTCTGTTAAGTCTCAGAAGTGTTTGGTCCTGGCTGACAAGATTGATTTGCTAGGTAGCAAAATACTTGTTCCTTGTAGTTTGTGTCTCCTTTGCCAAGCTTGCTGAAAGGATGGGGACCCTGAGATTATTTGCAAAATAAATTCTGGGTATTCACACTGTGGGGAGTGTGTCCAGCATGAGCTAACTGCTTATAACAGTAGTAGTCTTTTAGGGGCTGATTGTGAGGTTCCTGGCCCTCCCATTTGTTTTTCTCACTAATATAGTTAGTTGATTGGTTAAAACAAGCCATTGATAAGGCAGAAAAGGAGGAGCAAATAGCTCTTGATTTGCTGCAAAAAAGCCTGAGTCATCTTTATCAAGCTTGAAAGCAGCAAGATTTTCTTTGTTGTTGGGGTTCCTTAATGCTTCAGAAGAAGACAAAGACAATTGAAGATCTTGAAGAGTTAGATTATCTAGAGGCTGAAGCTGAGGGTTCTGAGGATTCTCATTCTAAGAGACTGTATTATAAGGGTTTCAATACCAATTCTTCTTCTTCAAATACTCAGGCAGTATCTTCCAATTCAGCCATCAGTGTCAGTTTGTCTAATATTTTGAATAGGGTTAATTTGTCTGCTTTGTTTCATCTCCCTTTCTGGGATTCTTTCTTGGCCAACTTTTTTTCCTCTGGGGTGGTGGATTCTCTAGCTTCAGATGATCTGAGTTCCAGAGGTGAAACTCCTTGATGAGGTCTTTGCATTCTTTACAGTTTTTAGAAGGTTCTTAGGTATTCTCTAAATCATCATATCTTGTCCATTTGATTAGATATCTGAACTGACTGTCTATATATCCACTGTCCAGTATTTTTTCAACTTTATATTCTTGATCTGCTTCTGGGTTTTCAGGCAGTATTTCTTCAGCTTTGGTAATGACTGTTGCATAGGTCAGTGCTGGTTCTAACAGAGAGACATAAAAAACAGAATATATTTACATATTTTCTGGCAATCTGAGTTTATAGTTTACTTTTTCAATTTGTTCTTCAATTTTGAAGGGTCCAATCTTTTTGAAATCCAGTTTGTCACTAGGCCTCTATATTTTGATGTTCTTTTTGAGGAGGTATATCTTATCCCTCTTTCTAAACTTAGGCACCTCCTGATGCTGTTGGTTGTAGTATATGGCTGCTCAGTAAGCAATAAATTGAATGTTTAAGCTTAGCTGTTAGTGTAGCTCCTTCAGCTGGTTTGTCTTGAGGATTTCTTTCTGGGCCAAGACCTTGCCAGAAATGGGCTCTTAATACACTGTAGACTTAAACCTATAGTTGGCATAGAATGGCAATTCCTGGGTGGCTTCAGTCTTTATACTATTGTATGCAAACTGGGCTAGAGGTAATAATTCAACCCAGTTATTCTGTTAATAATTAATGTAGCAACAGAGGTATTATTTCAGGGTTTGATTAATTTATTCAGTCTGTCCATCTGTCTGTAGGTGTGTTGTTGTGGACAGCTTGTGCTTAGAGCTCAATTGCTGAGTCAAGAATTGCCAAAACTTGGATGTGACCAGCTTATTCCTGTCTGACACAATTTTATCTGGTAGATTATGGTTCCCCACAATTACCTGTAGGAAAGTATATACCAAGTTATCTGTATTAGCTGTTTTTCAGTAGGGCAGGAAGTAGGCATATTTAATAAGTCTATCTACAATAACCAGAATTAAATTATATTTTACCTTGGTCAGGGGTTCCTCTGATTCTGGCAGATCTGTGATAAAGTCCAGGAATATAGACTACCAAGGTCTTTTAGATGCTTTTAAGAGTTGTAGATGTTTATATAGAGTGTGCCTAGTGGCCTTACTTCTTATACAAAGATTATATTGGGAGACCACTTTTTGTACTGTCTTCCTGAGCCCCAGAAAGTAGAAATTCCTGATGATTCATTCAATGGTTTTGTCCATTTCTTGGTGGCCATGTGCTGGGGCTTTATAGATATCTTTGACCAGCTGTTCTCAGAGTTTGACAGGCACATAGACTAGTTTTTGGTATAGAATAATGCTTTCTTTCTCTATAGTTATGTTGGGGTCCCTCTTTGCAGGTTTCTGTGTTTCAAATCTTTCTAGAATCTTCATTAATTCCTGGGCTATAGAGTTATTTTTATAGGCCTTCTTGATTTCCTCCTCCCATGAACCAGTGATTTGAAAAATTGGTGCTAGCTGCTTAGCTAGAACAAGTGTGCCATCTGCCTTGGTTCTGAAGATTGCTGGCTGAATTCTGGGTTTTCCTGTCTTATAGTCTGGTCTCTAGCTAAGAGTATTGGCTCTGGCATTCTCCCTTCCCTTTCTGTAGATGATCTGGATGTCATATTACACCAACTCCTTGGCTCACCTAGCTTGTCTTCAAGTCAGCTCCTTGGTGGTAGTAAAGTGAACCAAGTTCTTGTGGTCACAATATATTAGGGTCTGAAGCTTGGCTTCTTCTAGGTAATGCCTCCATTTCTTCAGGGCTGTAACAATGGCCAGTAATTCTTTGTCATGGATGTTATAGTTTAGCTCTGAGGGCATCATTTTCCTGGAGTAATAGATAATAGAGTGTAGCCTGCCTTCCTCATCTGGCTGGCTGAGACATGCTCTAATGGTATAGTCTGAAGTATTTGTTTCTAATATAGCTGGTTTCTCAGGGTTATAAATCTTCAAAACAGGTTCTTCACAGAACTTCTGCTTCAACTTTTTAAATGCTGCTTGCTGTTCTTCCCCTTATTCAAAGCTCTGCTTCTTTCTAGTAAGCTGTATCAAGGGTTCTGCAACCTTGGAGTAGTTCCAGATAAATTTTCAGTAAAAGTTGGCAAATCCAAGAAAGGATTGCACTTCTTTAACTGAAGTAAAAGTAGGCTATTTTCTAATGGTGGCCAGTTTTCTTTCATCCATCTCCACATGCTCTGGGGTAATAACAAATCCTAGAAACTCTACTTTCTGGGTGTGTTATTTGTATTTCTCTGGGGCTACAGAGAGCTTTCTATTCTGCAGAGCTCTTAGGACCATCTTCACATATTCCTTATGCTCTTCCAGAATTTCCAGATAGATGAGGATGTTGTTGAGGTAGGCTATATAAAAGATGTCTAGATAGTCCCACAATGTGTTGTTGACTAGGCTCTGGAACATAGCAGATATGTTGGTGAGTCCAAATGGCATAACTGTGTATTTAAAATGTTTTAGGTGGGTTTTAAAGGCAGTTTTTCATTCCTCTCCTTCCTTCATTTGAATTAGGTAATAGCCTTCATATAAATCCAGCTTGGTGAAGTATCTGGCCTTTCTAAGTCTATCCTGAAGCTCTGAAATGAGTGGCAGTGAATAGCAGTTCTTGATAATAATGTTATTAAGCTGATGATAATTCACACAGAGCCATAACTTCCCATTCTTCTTAGGGACAAAGAGTATAGGATATTCTGCAGGTGAAGTAATATAACAACAGGCCTAGATAACTAGACCTAAAGGGGTCATTGGTTTATCTTGAAGACAAGAAACAAGGGGGTGAGCAATATAAGAGCAAGAATAGACCTGTGTTACTAGCAATGCCTATATGACAGGTTGCTATGTGAGTTAACCATGAGGGTTGGAATCTGTCTGAAAGAAACATTGTTATATACATGCCTATCTGCCTGGATCAATGAGTCATTTAGATCATTCTGGGTGTTGGATCATGGGGCTCATTGGATTATAGGGCTCCTTAAATCAAGATGTCAGATGGATTATTTTGATCTATTGTTATATGACCTCCACATGACATACCCCTTTTTTATGCCAATTCTGGCTATAACACTACCTCCTCTCTTAAGGATCTTTGGCCCAAAGATTCTCCTTTGCTTCTGCCTATATTTAGGCTTTTCCTGCTTTTGTGAGTCCTCCTCTGCAAGTCCTATAATGTTGCCATGCCTCCTAAACACTGTCATGCAGAACAGGATTCCAAGCACTTTTCTTTAGGTGCCAAGGTTGATCTCCTAGGTGAAGCTATGCCTGTTTTGTGTACCTGTTGTCTTTTACTTCAAGAGAAGGGCAAGAAGGTGAAATGCAAAGTTTTCCCCAATTATTCCTGCTGTGGAGAGTGCTGTCACCAGGGTCATGCCAACTGTAATGCTACTGAGGTGGAGGATTCTGACTGTTTGTTTTTCCCCTTTTTTTTTTCTATCCTTTCTGACCCCCCCTAGTCATTCAATTGAAAAGGGCTTTAGATAAGGCCCATGCCAATTGTGAAGCTGCCCATCAAGCTTTTTGTGCTTCTATGGCCTGTCTAGAACGTGCTGAAAAGCAGACAGAGTTGTTGGAATGTTGTGGGGCTCTTATGTTATTAAAGAAGGCTCAGGCTGTTGAGGATTTGAAAGAGTTAGAGTGCTTGAAGGCTGAGACTGAGGGTCCTGAGGGTTCTTGTTCCAAGAGACTATATTATAAGGGTTCTGATGCTGATCCTTCTTCTTCAAATACTCAGGCAGTGGCTTCCAACTCAGTCATCAATATCAGTTTATTAAGTGCCTCAGGTAAGGCTAATTTGTCTGTAGATTTATCCCACCTCCCATTCTGGGATTCTTCCTTGGCTGATTTTTTTTCCTCCAAGGCAGTGGATCCTCTGGTTTTGGGCAATCTGGGTTCCAGAGGTGGAATTCCTTAATAAGGTCTTTGCAGCCTTCACAGTTTTCAGGAGGTTCTCAGGTGTTTTCTGAATCATCATACCCTGCCTATTTAATCAGGTATCTGAACTGACTGTCCACATATCCACTGTCCAGTATCTTTTCAACTTTGTACTCTTGATCTGCTTCCAGGTTTTCAGGCAGTATTTCTTCAGTTTTGGTAATGACTGTTGCATGGGTTGGTGCTGGTTCCAACAAAGAGACATAAAAAACAAGGTGTATTTATATATTCTCTGGCAATCTGAGTTTATAGTTCACTTTCCCAATCTGTTCTTCAATCTTGAAGGGTCTAATCTTTTTGAAATCCAGTTTGTTGCTAGGTCTCTGTGTCTTAATGTTCTTTCTGAGGAGGTAGACTTTATCCCCCTTCTTAAATTCAGGTGCCTCCTGGTGCTGCTGATTATAGTACATGGCTGCTTGGTAAGCAATGAATTGAACATCCAGGCTCAGCTGTTGGTGTAGCTCCTTCAATTGGTCTGCCTTGAGGATTCCTTTCTGGGCTAAGATCTTGCCAGAAATAGGCTCTTGATATACTGTAGGCTCAAACCCATAGTTGGTATAGAATGGTGATTCCTGGGTGGCTTCAGTCTTCACACTATTGTATGCAAACTGGGCTAAAGGCAACAATTCAACCCAGTTATTCTGTTGATAATTAATATAGCAGCAAAGGTATTGTTCTAGGGTCTGATTAGTCTGCTCAGTCTGTCCATCTGTCTGTAGGTGTGCTGTTGTCAACAGCTTGTATTTAGAGCCCAATTGCTGTGTTAAGGATTGCCAAAACTTGGATGTGATCAGCTTGTCCCTGTCTGACACAATCTTATCTGGTAAGCCATGGTTTCCCACAATTACCTGTAGGAAGGTATATACCAAGTCATCTGTATTAGCTGTTTTCTGGTAGGGTAGGAAGTAGGCATATTTGATAAGCCTATCCACAATAACCAGGATTGAATTATATTTCACCTTGGTCAGGGGCTCCTGCAACTCCAGCAGATCTGTGATGAAGTCCAGGGATATAGATTGCCAAGGTCTTTTAGGTGCTTTCAGGGGTTGTAAATATTCATATGGGGTGTGCCTAGCAGCTTTGCTTCTTATATAGAGATCACATTGGGAGACCACTTTTTGTACTATCTTTCTGAGCCCTGAGAAATAGAAATTCCTGGTGATTTGTTCAATAGTTTTGTCCATTCCTTGGTGGCCATGTGCTGGGGCTTCATGAATGTCCTTGACCAGCTGTTCTTAGAGTTTGGCAGGCATATAGATCAATCCCTGGTACAAAATAATGCCTTCTTCTCCTATGGTTATGTTGGGGTCCCTTTCTGCAGGCTCCTGTGTTTCAGATTTTTCTAAGATCTTCATTAACTCCTGGGCTATAGAGTTATTCTTATAGGCTTTCTTGATTTCTTCTTCCCATGAGCCAGTGATTTGGAAAACTGGTGCTAGCTGCCTGGCTAGAACAAGTGTGCTGTCTGCCTTGGTTCTGAAGATTGCTGGCTGAATTCCCAGCTTTCCTGTCTCATAGTCTGGTCTCTGGCTAAGGGTATTGGCTCTGGCATTCTCTCTTCCTTTTCTGTAGATAATCTGAATGTCATACTGTGCCAACTTCTCAGCTTATCTAGCTTGCCTCCGGGTCAGCTCTTTGGTGGTAGTAAAGTGAACCAAGTTCTTGTGGTCATAATATATTAGGATCTGATGCTTGGCTCCTTCTAGATAATGCCTCCATTCCTTCAGGGCTGCAACAATGGCCAATAATTCTTTGTTATGGATGTCATAGTTTAGCTCTAGGGGTGTCATCTTTCTGGAGTAGTAGGCAACAGAATGTAGCCTGCCTTCTTTATCCAGCTGGTTGAGGCATGCTCCAATGGCATAGTCTGAGGCATTTATTTCCAGTATAGCTGGCTTCTCTGGGTCATAGATCTTCAAAACAGGCTCTTCACAGAACTTTTGTTTCAGCTTTTCAAATGCTGCTTGCTGTTCTTCCCTCTATTCAAAGCTTTGCTTCTTTCTAGTGAGCCGTATCAAGGGTTCTGTGATCTTGGAGTAGTTCCAGATGAATTTCCAGTAAAAGTTGGCAAATCCAAGAAAGGATTGCACTTCTTTGACTGAAGTAGAAGTAGGCCATTCTCTAATGGCAGCCAGTTTTCTTTCATTCATCTCCACACATCCTGGGGTGATGACAAATCCTAGAAACTCCACTTTCTGAGTGTGCCATTTGTATTTCTCTGGGGCCACAGAGAGCTTCCTATCCTGCAGGGCTCTCAGGACCTTCTTCACATGCTCTTTATGCTCTTCCAGGGTTTCTGAATAGATGAGGATGTTGTCAAGGTAGGCCATACAAAAGATGTCTAGGTAGTCCCACAAGGTGTTGTTGACAAGGCTTTAGAATATAGCAGGCATGTTGGTAAGCCCAAATGGCATAACTGTATATTCAAAATATTTTAGGCAAGTTCTAAAAGCAGTCTTCCATTCCTCTTCTTCCTTTATCCAGACTAGGTAGTAGCCTTTGTGTAAATCCAGCTTGGTGAAGTATCTGGCCTTCCTAAGTCTATCCTGAAGCTCTGAAATGAGCAGCAGTGGATAGCAGTTCTTGATGGTGATGTTATTAAGCTGGTGATAATCCACATAGAGCTGTAACTTCCTATTCTTCTTAGGGACAAAGAGTATAGAATATCCTGCAGGTGAAGTAGATGGCCTAATATATCCTCATTCCAGATTCTTGTTAATATATTCCTGTAGTGCCTCATGTTCCTTTTCTGAGAGGGGGTAAATTGGTTTGAATGCTGACTATATCCTTGATTTTAATAGTATTTTATGATTCTATAATTGATGTTCTGAAAGTTGTCCCTTGCCTCTTTCCTGAAAAACATTCTGGAAGTCTTAATATTTCTGTGGCATGTTCTCCATCTCCTGAATAGGGGGTCTGGCTGTCTCCTGCTCTTTTATTAGAGTTCCCACTTCTCTGACCTCCCTAGGGCAAACATATAAGACACCAACTTGCTCTCCCTGACACCACATGTGCTTTAGTGCTTTTCCTGATATTTCTTGGACCTCAATAGTCTCTGATTGTCCCTCAGGCTGCCTCTTAGGTCTTACACCACTTTTGGGAGTTTCTGTAAACTGTATCTCTTCAGTCCTCCAGTCTATATGGGGGTTATGTGTCTTTAGCCAGGGTATTCCTAGAATGATGTTATGCCTTGAGATCCACATGATGTCCAAATTGATCTGTTCAGAATACTGTCCAATTGCCAGAGTGGATTCCTTGGTTTCCATTTGTACCCATCCATCTCTATAGTTGCTAGGTGACTTATCTGCTATAGTCAACTCATAAGGTTTCTCCTTTGCCTGGTAGGGGATATAATTCTTGGTAACAAAAGTATTGCTGATAAAGTTTCCAGTTGCTCTGCTGTCAATCATGATTCTTGCCTTCTGCCCATTGATTTTACTATTAACAATAAGTTGCTGGTATAACCCTCCTCTGGTGGTGCTTGTATCAAGATGTAGGGACTTTAGCTGTGCTCCCTGCAAGTGTCTCTTCCTGGCAGGGCCAATTAGTTTTTTGACTTAGGCAGCTTTGAATACCAGCCTGTGGCATCCTTTTCTGATTGATGGATACTGCAGTTGTCATTGTAACAGGCAGTTCAGTGGTAGGTGGTATGATCTTCCTCCTTTTTCTAAGTAGAGGCAGCTTGCTTCTTTTCTTTCTTTTTAGGCTTGTTGAGGCACTTCCATCCCATATGGTTATTCTTTTTGCAGTGAATGTATAGCTTCTGCTCATAGCACTTTTTCTGCTTCTTAGTCCAGTTGGGATTAGGTCCTCAAGGCTTTTTGTCAGACTGTTTAAACTTGTTCTTCTGGGGGTTCTTCTGGTTGGTGCTGTCTAGTTTCATGGCATCTCTCCTATTCTCAGTATGCTGCTGATTAATATGCTGCGGGGTACCATCTTGATAGCAACATTCAAAGAGGTGATTGTTGATCTTAATGGCCAGGTTAATAAGCACATTTAAATCCTTGGGGTCCTTGTAGATTATTAGTCCTTTCTTAATTTTGTCCTTCAACCCCTGGTGGTAGTGCTCCATGAGTGATCTATCTGACCAATCACTCAGGTATGCTGCAGCTTGTTGGAATTCAGTGGTGTAGGCGGCAACAGAGGTCCTTTAGCAGATTGTCATAACAGTATAGATGGCCTTTCTGACTTTGTTGAGGTCTCCAAAGTTCTGCTTCATTTTAGCCATAAAAGTAGGGAATCTATTGAACACCTTATTAGTTTCTGGTTGATATTCTTCAGGTGCCTTTTGCATTCAGTCTTGAAGATAGGGTTCAAACCATTGAGCTGCTGTGCCTCAAAGATAAGTTGCTGTGAACATGACCTTTCTGTCTTCATCTGGGAAATCTGGTGTGTTGAAGAAGAAATAGAGTTTCAACTGGGAAATAAACATCTGGAGCTTCTTCCTTTCTCTATAAAAGAGGTCTGGTTTAGCCACCTTAGTCTGCTAAGTTGAATCCTGGTTAGAGCTTGCTTTGATTGTCTGTCTTGTGTTGCTTTTATTTGACTAATACCTGAGATATTTCATCTGTTCTCACAGCTGCATGTTCTCATTGACCTGTCCCTGTAGCTGTTCCTGTAACTGCTGAATCTGCTCTTGCAATTGCTGAATCTGTTTCTGTAGGGCCCTTACTGCTTGGGCCAGTTTCTGGTTGGAGATATGTCCCTCCATGCTTGCTATCTCTTGAACACCCACAACACACCTTGCTTCCTGCAAGAAAGGTGGTCGAAGTGTAATAACAGGCCTAGATAACTAGACCTAAAGGGGTTGTTGGTTTATCTTGAAAACAAGAAACAAGGGGATGAGCAATATAAGAGCAAGAATAGACCTGTGTTACTAGCAATGCCTATATGACAGGTTGCTATATGAGTCAACCATGAGGGTTGGAATCTGTCTGAAAGAAACATTGTTATATACATGCCTGTCTGCCTGGATTAATGAGTTGTTTGGATCATTCTGGGTGTTGGATCATGGGGCTTGTTGGATCATAGGGCTTCTTGGATCAAGATATCAGATGGATTATTTTGATCCATTGTCACATGACTTCCACATAACATACCCCTCCTTTATGCCAATTCCGGCTATAACAGATAGAAGATATAGTATAGGTATTAGCCTGTACCTGGAAGACAGACTGTTCTAGCTGCAAGCTGGACTACTAGATGGCAGGCCCTTACTGCATTGTTGAACAGATTGATAATGCCTATAAGCTTGACTTATCAGCCTTAATTTATGTGCATTCAGTGTTCTCACCAGACAAGCTCTGGAAGGCAGCTACTAATTTTTTTCTAGGCCAGATTGAGGATTCTCCCCCAGCTATAGAGGTTAATAAAAAATATGAATAAAAGGTAGAAGAAATTTTAGCAGTCTGTCTGCATTAGAGAAAGCTGCAGTATAAGGTTAAGTAAGTAGGCTATAACAATAACCCAACATGGTACCCAGTAGCAAATTTTATAGGCTCACTGCACCACCTATAAAGCTTTTATAAGTGCTACCCAGACCTGCCTGGACCCTCAAAGCGGCTAAAAGAGTGGTTAAGATGCTGGGAGGATAGTAAGAACCTGGAGAAGCATAAAAATAACAACAAGCCAGTTACTTAGACTCTGAACACCTGCAGACAGGTGTTTTTGAAGGGGGAGGTAATGTAACAGTATAGTAAACAAATAGGCAGTAGAAGATACTGCTGAGACTACTTAATAATATCAACTACTTCACAATGCTATGATTTCTCTCTTTTTCTTCTCCATGCTTTTGATTCTGTATGACAAGCTACTATAGTTTTAGCTAATAATACTATGACTGGGTGCTGTCACATAAAGTATACCTCCTCAGAAAAAACATCAAAACACAGAGGCCTAGTAACAAACTGGATTTCAAAAAGATTAAACCCTTCAAAATTGAAGAACAAATTAGAAAAGTAAACTATAAACTCAGATTGTCAGAAAATATGCAAATACACCCTGTTTTTTATGTCTCTGTTGAAACCAGTACCAACTCATGCAACAGTTATTACCAAAGCTGAAGAAATACTGTCTGAAAACCCAGAAGCAGACCAAGAATATGAAGTTGAGAAGATACTGAACAGTAGATATATAAATAATTAGTTTAAATATCTAATCAAGTAGGCAAAGTATAATGATTCAGAAAATACCTGAGAACCTCCTGAGAACTATAAAAACTATAAAAACCTCATTAAAAAATTTTATCTCTGGAACCTAAATTACCTAAAACCAGAGAATCCACCACCTTGAAGGAAAAAAAGTCAATCAAGAAAAAATCCCAGAAAAAGAGGTGGGAAAAATCCACAGGCAAATTAGCCTCACCTGCTGGACAAGAAGTATTAAGTGACTTAACACTAACAGTTGAATTGGAAGCTATTGTCTGGATGTTGGAGGAAGAGGGATTGGAACTCAAATTATAGCAAAACCTCTTAAACTAATAATCTTCAGAAATCTCATGACTCTCAGATATTAGACTCTTTAGAAGTTTACAATTTTCTTTTTCAAGAAATTCAGCATTCTCAGACTTTTGGTTCAAAATTGCATAACCCTGCTCTTCTAACAGATGTTGTTGTTTCTGAAGACAAAGCAATTTGGCAGAAGTAGACTATATCTAGCTATGCAACTGCTCTAGTTTCTCTGAAGCCTGTTGAAATTCAGCATAGGCTGATGCCTCTTCAGCACAGATCTGTTCTTGCTGACAACAAATATAATTCACTAAGATGATTAGACAAGCAAGCAAGACAGGAGGGAAGCAACACACTAGTAGTAATAAAAATCTAAGAGGCATTACACATAGTAGAACCTCAGAGAATACACTTTAAACAGCAATTAGAGTGAGGACCAACTCTATACTCTAAACCTCAGAAAACACAGTCAAAACAAGAGACAATTGAGAACTCAAAGTGCTGTATAGCTGTGGCCAGACTAAGGCAGTCAGCAGTTGTATCTCAAGAACATTTTCAGGACATTGTGAAACAACATCTTAGGAACCAGGAGATGATAAAAAGAAAGAAAAAAAAAGAAGGAGAACTCACCTCTTTAAAAGCTTTTGAGTCAAAAACCATCTAGAGAAGAAGTAATGTTACAAGAGCATCTCTAAATCCTAGTCAGAAAAAGAAATTACTTATTTCCAGACAGTTATATAACTGGATCAGTGTGATTAATTCTTGGCATACTGATCCAACTGATCTGGGGATCAGAGGATCAGTTTAAAGTTCTACTAATTTAAATAATTCAAGATTATAAGCTATTCCACAAGTCTCAGAGACTCAGGAAAACAGCATGTATATAAAGATACTTCTTTCAGACAGATTCCAACCTTCATAGTCAACTCACATAGCAACCTGTTATATAGGCATTGCTAGTAACACAGGTTTATTCTTGCTCTTATATTGCTCACCCCCTTGTTTCTTGTCTTCAAGATAAACCAACAACCTCTTTAGGTCTAGTTATCTAGGCTTGTTGTTATACTCTAGGGCCACAGAGAGCTTTCTATCTTGCAGAGCTCTCAGAACCTTCTTCACATGTTTCTTATACTCTTCCAGGGTTTCTGAATAGATAAGGATGTTATCAAGGTAGGCCATATAAAAAATATCTAAATAGTCCTGCAATGTGTTGTTGACTAGGCTCTGGAACATAGCAGGCATGTTAGTAAGTCTGAATAGCATAACTATATATTCAAAATATTTTAGACAAGTTCTGAAGACAGTCTTCTATTTCTCTCTTTCTTTTATTTGAATTAGGTAATAGCCTTTATGTAAATCCAGCTTGATGAAGTATCTGGCCTTTCTAAGTCTATCCTGAAGCTCTGAAATAAGCGGCAGTAGATAGCAGTTCTTGATAGTGATATTATTAAGCTGACAATAATTTACACAAAGCTGTAACTTCCCATTCTTTTTAGAGACAAAGAGTATAGAATATCCCACAGGTGAAGTAAATGGCTTAATATATTCTTATTCTAGATTTTTGTTAATATATTTCTGTAGTGCCTCATGTTTCTTTTCTGAGAGAGGGTAAATCAGTTTGAATATTAACTATATATTTAATTTTAATAATATTTTATAGTCTTATAATTGGTGTTCTGGAAGTTGTCTCTTGTCTCTTTTCTGGAAAACATTTTGGAAGTCTCAATATTTCTGTGGCATGTTCTTCATCTCCTGAATAGAAGGTTTAGCTGTTTTCTGCTTTTTTGTCAGAGTTCCCACTTCCCTGATCTCTCTAGAGCAGATATATAAAATACTAACTTGCTCTCTCTAATACCACATGTGCTTTAGTGCTTTTTCTGATATTTCTTGAACCTTAATAGTTTCTGATTGTCCCTCAGGCTGCCTCTTAGGCCTTATATTATTTTTAGAAGTTTTTACAAACTATATCTCTTCAGTCCTCCAGTCTATATAGGGGTTATGTGTCTTTAGCCAGGGTATTTCTAGAATGATGTTGTGTTTTAAGATTCAAATAATATTCAGATTGATCTGTTCAGAATGCTGTTCAATTACCAGGGTGGATTTCTTGGTTTTTATTTATATCTATTTATCTCTATAGTTGCTAGATAACTTATTTATTATAGTCAACTCATAAGGTTTCTTCTTCACCTGGTAGAGAATATAATTCTTGATGATAAAAGTATTGCTAATAAAGTTTCTAGTTGCTCTATTATTAATTATAATTCTTGCTTTCCTCCCATTGATTTTGCCATTAACAATAAGCTGCTGATATAGTCCCTTTCTGATGGTGCTTGTATTAAGATATAGAGACTTTAGCTGTGCTCTCTGCAAGTATCCCCTTCTGGCAGGGCTGACTAGTTTTTTGACTTAAATAGTTTTAAATACCAGCCTGTGGCATCCTTTTCTGACTGGTGGATACTGCAGTTGTCATCATAATAGGCAGTTTAGTAGTAGGCAGCATGGTCTTCTTTCTTCTTCTAAGTAGTAGTAGCTTGCTTCTTTTTCTTCTTTTTGAGCTTGTTGGGGCATTTTCATCCTATATGGTTGTTCTTTCTGCAGTGAATGTATAGCTTCTGCTTATAGCACTTTTTCTGCTTTTTAATCCAGTTGGGATTAGGTTCTTAAGGCTTTTTATCAGACTGTTTAGACTTGTTCTTTTGGGGGTTCTTTTAGTTAGTGCTGTCTAGTTCTATGGCATCTCCCCTATTCCCAATATGCCACTGATTAGTATGCTGTGGGGTACCATCTTGATAGCAACATTTAAAGAGGTAATTATCAATCTTGATAGCTAGATTGATGAGCATATTTAGATTCTTAGAGTTCTTATAAATTATTAGTTCTTTCTTAATTTCACCCTTTAGCCCCTAATAATAGTGCTCTATAAGTGATCTGTCTAACTAATTGCCCAGGTATGCTACAGCTTGTTAAAATTCAGTGGTGTAGGCAGCCACAGAGGTTCTTTAATAAATTGTTATAACAGTATAAGTGGTCTTTCTGACTTTATTGAGGTCTCCAAAGTTCTGCTTTATTTTAGCCACAAAAGTAAGGAACCTGTTGAACACCTTATTAATTTTTAGTTAATATTCTTTAAGTGCTTTTTGCATTCAGTCTTGAAGATAGGGTTTAAACCATTGAGCTGCTATATCTCAAAAATAAGTTGTTGCAAACATGACCTTTCTGTCTTTATCTGGGAAATCTGGTGTGTTGAAGAAGAAATAGAGTTTCAACTGAGAAATAAATATCTGAAGCTTCTTTCTTTCTTTATAAAAGAGGTCTGGTTTAGCCACCTTAGTCTGCTGAGTTAAATCCTGGTTAGAGCTTGCTTTAATTGTCTGTCTTGTGTTGCCCTTATTTAACTGATGCCTAAGGTATCTTATCTGTTCTTGTAGCTACATGTTCTTATTGACCTGTCCCTGTAACTACTCCTGTAACTGCTGAATCTGTTCTTGTAGGGCTCTTACTGCTTGGGTTAGTTTCTGGGTGGAGATATGCCCCTCCATGCTTGCTATCTCTTGAACACCCACAACATGCCTTGCTTCCTGCAAGAAAGGTGGTTGAAGTGTAACAACAGGCCTAGATGACTAAACCAAATAGGGCTGTTGGGTTTATCTTGAGGACAAGAAACAAGAGGGTGAGCAATAGAATAGTAAGAATAACCTGTGTTACTAGCAATGTCTATATAACAGGTTGCTATATAAGTTGACCACAAGGGTCGGGTTCTGTCTGAAAGAAACATCATTATATACATGCTGTTTTCTGGAATCATGGAAATAGATCATAAAGTTGGATCATGAAAATGGATCATGAAGTTGGATCATAGAAATAGATTATATATGATTCATCACGTGACCTCCTTCCTAATTTATCCTAATCTGTAACAGCCAGTTCTTGGTTGAAGATATGTCCCTCCATGCTTGCTATCTCTTGAACACCCACAACACGCCTTGCTTCCTGCAAGAAAGGTGGTTGAAGTGTAACAACAGGCCTAGATAACTAGATCTAAAGGGGTCATTGGTTTATCTTGAAGACAAGAAACAAGGAGGTGAGCAATATAAAAGCAAGAATAGATCTGTGTTACTAGCAATGCCTATATGACAAGTTGCTATGTGAGTTGACCACAAGGGTTGGAATCTGTCTGAAAGGAGTATTTTTATATACATGCTGTCTTCCTGGGTTCCTCGATCATAGAATGGGATCATAGTCTTGAATCATGGGTTTGGATCATGAGGTTGAATTGTGGAATTGGATTGTAGTGTTGGATCATGGAAATGGATTGTAGACAATCCATCATGTGACCTCCTTCCTAGTCCATAACACTAGGAAACATGCACCACTGTGGTGCAGCAACTGCAATATTCAAGGTCATACTAGGGTCAGCTGCCCAAACAGATAGGCAATTATTTTATGTGTATATAGCTTCAATTTAGGGGTGTTGTGGTGAGATAACTAGATATTTAATATAATAGGCGTTGGTTACGTGGCCCGCTCGGTGTCCGATTACGTTAGAAATTCTTCTCTCAAACAAGAAATTTCTGAATCCATAGACTAATGGTATATAAGCTTGATATTAATAGCAAGGTAGTCAGAAGAATTTTTGATACCTTTGGCACAGGGTAATCCCTATTACAGTAGTTCAAAATGGATGTGGAGAGATTTTTGAAGGTACATGTATGGAGTAGTTGCGGTAGGAGGGTGGGACCTCCGGAGGAGCTTTATGACTTAAATCGCGCTAGTGATGTTGACAGCCGTGTCCTGTGCGCGCATCGAGGCGCTTGACCGCTACAAACAACAGCCACCAAGATCCATCATCTAATACAATCTGATGGGAGATAGCATGCCTACAGACGCTCCACCAGCTCCACCAGCTGCTCCTCAAGGTTTGTTTGCCTTTTTTATCCTTGAACTCCTTTCTGATAGTTTCGAACCAGACGCGAAATTGAAGAACAAGAGCGCAGTGAAACCCCAGCCAAATGACAGCGAGAACAATACCAATGACCTCACAGAAGACGCGATAGAAGGACAACCAGGCTGTGATTCTGAACCTTCAATGCCCACGGTGAGTGGCTACCCCGAATGTTCTCGAGCTAATCCTTTACTGATCTTTGGGCAATAGGACACGCATCACCATTTGGTCAATGGGAGGGCGGTGAACCAGACAGCAGAGTTAGGTGTCGATTTAGAAAATCGAAATAATGATGCCGCAGACTATACCAAGGCGAACAAGTTTTCTGGCGATGGAGACAAAAAAGCTGTCGCCCTCAAAGCCGGGGCTCTCAACTCTGAATCATCTACCTCCACTGAGCTTGAGTCTAAGGACCTATTTGATGCGCTTGTTCGAGATCGAGATTCTTTGAGAGCGGAAGTAATAGCAATGCGGAAGTCATTGGAGGAGATACAGTCTAAGCACCGTGAGGAGATGGAGGTTCTGCAACGAAAGCTGGAGGATTCAGAGAGCAAGAAGGAGCATGCAGAGAATCAGTTCCAGAAATTGCTGGAAAGGGTCAACACAATTAAGTCGCAGCTTGGAGAGAGGTTAAAGGAGGATGCTGTATGTCTCCGCAGTTTTTAGCGGCTGAGACCTTTGCTAAATCCTCACATAGGAAGAACTGGCTCAGGCAAGAGCCAGGATCGAGGAGCTGGAAGATCAGAACTCGAGCTTGAAGACAGAGCTTGAAGCCAAGGTTTCTGAGATCGCGGCACTGTCAGAAGAGGCTGAGAAAAGATCGACAGAGCTTTCTACTCTGCGGGATCGAGCAAATCTATCACAGCAAAACTGGCTCAAGGAGAAAGAGGAGTTAGTCGAAGAACAAGAGTACATTCGATCCGAATTCGAGGAAGCTAAACAGGCTATGCATAACTGGGAGGTTCTTGCCATGGAGGAGCGATCTATTAGGGAGAGCCTCGAAGAGAGAGTGATAGACCTTGAGGAACAGCTCTCGGGTCTCAAAGATGCATATGAAAAGGTCACAACTGAACGTGACAGCCAAGCAGTGACAATAGATGGTCTACAGAGGGCCCTAGAAGAAATCCAGTCAGGTAATTTTTACGTTGAATTAGATCGCGAATATAACAGCTGACGACTATTTCCAGCACGGAAGAAGGAACTGCGTGAGCTCGTTGAGAGCTCCGATGCTCAACTTGAGGAGTTAAGGCAAGCTCTTCGTGACGCAGAGAAAAGGGCTTCTGAAGCAAACGCTGCACTCCAAGCCGCTGAGAAAGAGCTGGAGAGGGCATTGCCATTCGAAAAAGAAGTGAAGGAAAAGAATCTTCTCATAGGAAAGCTAAGACATGAAGCCGTGACTCTCAATGACCATCTGACGAAAGCTTTGAGATACCTGAAAAAAGGAAAGCCAGAAGACAATGTTGACCGGTATGTCGCAGTCCTAACACGCTGACTGTCGTTCTGACTAAGCTTCCAGACACATCGTCACCAACCATTTACTGCATTTTCTTGCTCTCGACCGCTCGGATCCGAAGAAGTTCCAGATATTGCAGCTCATTGCAGCACTCTTGGGATGGACTGACGGTAAGCGTAGATGTGCCCACCCAAAATTGCAGAATTGGACTGACAACCGTAACAGAACAGCGGGAGCAGGCCGGCCTTGCGCGTCCTGGAACATCCACTATGGCTGGCAGACTTAGAGTCCCAAACACCTCTATTCATCGAACGCCTAGCACCCCATCGCTGGCAACCGAATTTCTAGATAACGGAGGTACTAGTAAGGAATCGCTAGCAGAGCTCTGGTCCAACTTCCTGGAACAGGAAGCACAATCTGGAAGCGAGAATACACCTAGTAGTGCACCTCAACAAGGAGCCGCAAAATCCCCTTAATTTACGTTTATGAATGGCATCTTGGCGTAAAGGTACTATCGGTTATGGAGTATCAATTTAGCAGAGACACCCGAACGGGCGTCTAGCTGTGTCATGATTTCAGGGTTGTTCGGGTTTTCAGTGTCCTGTATGATAACCAAAGTTTGTTACTTTTCGCAGATTCATGTCGGTTTAAGTAAGGAGATCTTCTAATTACACATGGAGAAGAGCATACGTGCGTACTCTGTCCATGGGTAGTACTAAAGTACCTAAGAGATACAATTGGATTATTTGGTTGGTTGGGCAACTTGAACCTTCACCGCCTGTAGTTCTGCCAGGAGCCTTCGAGAACGCTGGAGGTGCACTTCTTCCCAGAGTTTGAGCATTCCTCAATCCATGTATAGCCTGCCGAGATTTCATACTGCTCTCTCCCAACTCTGTAAATCTCTTGCCATTTCTCACCGTTGTTCTGCGTCGACCATGGCTACCAGTGCTGGTGCGAAATTTTGCATTGTATACCACCCTGTTCAACCCCTCAGGAACTCACTAGCATTACAGTCCAGAAATTCCGCCCCGTGGTGGTATCAGGGCCTTCTGGAGCCGGCAAGTCGACTGTCTTGAAGAGACTATTTGCTGAATTCCCTGATACCTTTGGATTCTCGGTTTCTCGTAAAGCCCCCCGTCACACCTTGCAATTCCATGCATTTTCGTCGACTCTAACTGCTCTCCGTCGACCAGACACGACGCGCGCGCCTCGGCCTGGGGAACAAGATGGACGGGAATACCACTTTACCACGAAGGAGGAGTTTTTGAAGCTTGTGAGCGAAGGTGGATTCATTGAACACGCCGAATTCGGTGGGAATTACTACGGCACCAGTGTCAAGGCAGTTGAAGACATCGCTAAGCAGGGGAAGATATGTATCCTGGATATTGAGATGGAGGTACGAATGTCGCTGTATAAGTATCACACGACACAGCCTCAAAGTGCATCGCTAACCGCTCGTTAACATGACCAGGGCGTCAAGCAAGTGAAGCGGACCGATCTCAATGCTCGTTTTTTGTTCCTTGCACCGCCGTCGCTTGAGGAGCTGGAGAGAAGGCTGCGCGGCAGAGGCACGGAGTCTGAAGAGAGTTTGAAAAAGAGATTAGCACAGGCGAAAATTGAATTGGAGTACTCCAAGCAGCCTGGCGCGCACGACAAGATTGTGGTGAATGATGACTTGGACAAGGCTTACAGGGAAATGAGAGATTGGATCGTGGATGGAGGGAAGTTTGGAGCACAGCAATGATGCTCATTTAAATGGGTCAGTCTTTACAATTGCCTTGTTCCATTTCGTGGCTTCATGGACATGCCGAGCTTCACGCAAGCTAGACCATTTGTACAGGACTTGTCATGACGTCTTGATAGCTGTTATGGTAATAGATGGAGCATAATATTCTTGAACTTGTTTTGGATAAGATTCTCATTGGGAATTAATTAGTCGAAATAAATAAATACATGAAACAAGAAAGAGATCACTTGCGCTTTCGACGCCAGCTCCCTTTTCCTTCTGCAAGCAACAAGTCGTAGGAAACAAGCAATAGTCGAGTCATTCTCCAATTGGAGAGGGAGAGAAAAATAAAGATACTCGCAAAGAAACACGTAGTTAAATGGATATCAGTAAGAGCCTGTCGGCGGAAAGTTGGGTAGACCCTCAAGGACTGCCTTTCTGTTGCTCATCTCTTTCGCATCCTCTTCTTTTAAGGTTAATATTCAATACTTTGTGACAACCACGTCCAAGAAGACTTTCAAGTATACCTCGTTTAGCACAACTAGTAGCCATTCATGGTAACTCTCTGCGAGTTACGGCTGAGCTCGCGGTCTGCTGAGGGGCTGATCGGCCGGCTACCAGAGTGACCGCCCCCGGCACTGCTCTCCTTCAAAGCCAGAAGCTGCTTTGCACGGAAGGTCTCGTAGTGGATTTGGCTAGTCGTTTCGATGAGATCCTGGAGATGAGTGCGGGTAAGGAAGTTTCGCAGATACACGAACTCGCAGTGGTTCTCATCCTCAACGTTAATAACACCCCAGCGATTCTGGCGGCCTCGGACCTCCTTGCCATCGACGATGATGTTCTTTTCGCTGCCAACAACAGCGAACGGAATGATATCCTACGTAATTGTTAGCCAATATCTTCGAGAACACTCCTAACCATTAGGATATGAGAATACCTTGATCTGCGCATTGATGGCGCGCTCTTCATCATCAAGCTCATCGTTATCGTAGGGGTACATCTTTATGTTGTGGAAAGCAAATTCCTCCTTGATCCTTTGCTTGAATGCCTGCCGCTCTTCGAGGGTCAAGGAATCAGCCTTTGCAATGACAGGAACAACGTTGACGACATCAGATAGCTTCTTGAGAACAACGATGTCAATGGGTTTCAGACTGCAACTCCATGGTCAGTACTGTCTGCGTGACACATCATGCAAGCAATACTTACGCGTGACCAGATGGCTGAATGAAGAACAAGCAGCAATGGATTCGGGTATCTTGAATGTAGCGTTCTCGCTGAGCAGTAAGCTCCTTTCGAAGATATGCCGAATGTTGGTCCTTGATGTACTTCACTATCGGATCCCAGCTAAGCAGAAATTAGCCCACTTCTTTCGAGATCTCTAGATGCTGAGGGGTTACCATCTGTCATTGTTGACCTGGTCACCATAGCCGGGAGTATCAACAATGTTGAGTCGCAGACGCACACCGTTCTCCTCAATGACTTGCGATAGCCATCAGTAACACTTCCGCGATCCAACGGTTTGGCGGACATACTGTGAGACACGGTCTGGATTTCCGTGGTCGAGCGCACCGGTTCGTTTGGCGTCAGACGACCCTTGGAGTCGATCAGGTGCGAGGCAAAGATGGTGTTGATAAGAGTTGATTTGCCCAGGCCGGTTTGACCTGAAGGTTGGAGAGCAGTCAGTAGATATCGGGAATAGATATCCATTAGTCAGCGCAATTGGCAACATACCAACAACCATAACATTGAACTGGAAACCACGCTTCAACAGCTTTCGCTCGATCTGGGACGTGATGCTGTCGAAACCGACGTGGCTGCGAGGGAAGACCACATTCTGCGGCGCAGGAGTTGTCGTTGAGCTTGCGGAGGTGGCCATCGTGGACGCGAGTCGAGATTTACGGGACTAGAGCTGGGCTGGAGACACAGGGAAGGGGGAATCTGGAAGAAGAACCCACGGGGTGATCGAGCGAAGACACAGACCAGGAAGATCGAACGGGGTGTTCTTCTGTAATCCCCAAGCTGCTGAGCTAGAGGTCAGGTCGGCGGCCGCTCGCCCCTTATTGCTGTCGCGGGTCAGGGGGGGGAGCGAAATGCCCTAAGCCGCGTTGGGTCTAGTGTCCAGAATCGTCTCCAGACCCAATCCAGATAGTTGAAACCTTCATCTGGGCATAGAGAAAGCCGCAGGTCGCGCTTTGGACTGGCTCAGCAGACTGACTGGGCTTCTTTCCAGCCACGACCGGCGCGAATCGACCGCAGAGAAGCCGCCGCTTCTTCTCCTCCACATTCCCTTCCTCGGTCGCACTGCAGCAGCCATGGCATTGCGTGCCCTCTCGACTCCTGCTTTCCCGCAGTTGCTCCCGCGGCTCTTCCTGCCCACTCTGACGTCGCTCTCCTCGTCGCCCGCAGCGCCATGGACTCAAGATTCTCAGAGATTCTCTGTTCTCTTCGATACTATCCTGAGACCGGTCACGCTATCCTTGAGCCTTCCCGCATTGCTTTCTGACATCTGGGAGTCCGTTTTACGCGCCGCTCCCAAGAAGAAAACATCCCATATGAAGAAACGACACAGGCAGATGGCAGGAAAGGCCCTGAAGGATGTAAAGAGCCTAACCACTTGTCCTGGATGTGGCCAGATCAAACGCGCACATGTCCTATGCCCGGACTGTGTCAAAGGTATGTGCTTGTGGCCAAATGACTACGGTGCTCGCCGCTGACGGACATACACGGCTAGATATCAAAGAGCAATGGAAGCAAGCCTATAAGGAAAATCTCAGAAAACAAATGTAGCATATAGGTTACTGGGGGACATTGTACTTGTAAAGGGTATGGATACACCCAGAAATGGCTGCATGGCACACGGCGTCTGGTTACAATGGGCAAGTTTGTGTGTGTGCTCTTCTATCTCGTTTGTATGTATGTAGACTCAACGGATCAGTTTGCAACCCATATTCGCCCGAGATGTCCATTTAATTGTAGAAGTGGCGTTAGACGAGACAGTTGTAGTAGATTGGGGTCCCCCTGGCTCCTCGTTGAGCAGCAAATTTGGTCCATGATCCCACCGACCTCCAAGATCTTACCTCGCCAACCGTATATGGGCCTACCCCACGATAGGTACTAGTGTAATTGAACCAACGCAACAGCCGAGTGTACCTATCCCTCAGCGACACCCCACCATTGAAGGAGCCATCAAATATGGTAAGAACCAGGTTCATTCTCCAGTCTAGCTACTAACCTAAAATTTCCAAAAGTCAAAACAATATCTATCCTGGAGCTCTGCCGATAATGGTGCGTTCTAAGACACCTTGCTGTCGCCTGTATATGCTCTCCAGAGGACTCTCCTACTAAGGCATACACCAGCCCATCCAATCGATATTTTCTCGTTGGCAGTGACAGATACGCAGATACTTTCGGCATCTGGTGCCTCCTCCCTGAAGGTTCATTCCACCACAGAGTCGGATTTTCCACTAGCGCAGATTATCGATGGAGCACACAAGGTCGGATGCCATCATGTGGTGACCAGTGGCAATGGCGTAAGAGCCGCAAGTGTCGGTTTCGGAGGAGAGACGAAGATCTGGTCATTCAAAGATGGAAGATGGGTTGAAGATGAGAAACTCTCAAGTACTCCTTGCTCGTTCTCATGGTCGCCTTTTCGATCTTTTCACTGACGTGTGTGTAGCCCTTGCTGGAGGAAGCTCAGAGGTCTGGGCAATCACCTTATCAGAAGATGGACGATATCTCGCTGGGACTACCCATGATGGCCACATCAAAGTGTGGGATTTGCATGCCAACGGCGAGCAGATACGTGACTTCGAAACTAAAGGCAGCTTTGGCACAAGCATAGATCTGGTAATCATCAAAGCCTCTGTATTCTTTCTACATATGCTAATATGGCCACTCTTAGTCTGCAGATGGGCGATTCATAGCCAGTGGCCATGAAAGTGGCAGTATCTACATGTTCAGCACTGAAACCGGTCGCATGCCATTCTCGCTGTCAGGTGAGCCTAGCGACCACTGACTGAAAGCCCAGTAGGCCGCAATGCACAAGTACATGGGCTGATAACACACAGGTTTGGTGAAGCCAGTCCGTGCTGTAGCGTTTTCTCCCGGTGGAAAGCTTCTGGCTGCTGCTGGAGACTCTAAGGTGATTGTCTTGTATGACACATCCTCTGGGGAGCAGGTAGCCAATCTATCGGGACACTCGGCGTGGATATTATCCCTTGACTGGAGCCACACAGGAGAGTATCTGCTTAGTGGGTAAGTTAATCTATGTGCTGCTTTTTCTTATTGACCATCTCTGGCGAAGTGTTCGTGGACTAACATGGTTAAAGGTCCTTTGATGGAAAGGTCAAAGTATGGTCCATCGAGCGGAGAGCTTGCGTTGCAACCCACTCCGAGACAGACAAAGCGATTTGGAGTGTAAAATGGCTGCCAAAGATCGGAAAGACGGAGGGATTTGCTACGGCAGGGGCAAATCGCAGAATATCATTTTACCGGGAGGCTACTGGTGGATGATTTTCATCTATTCTTTAGCAGAACCATGGAAGGGCCTTGGCAACGTAAAAGACTTTCCGAATCGCAACCTGTTATTGTGTTTATCGCTGTATTTCCCCCTATGCCTTGTTTATTTTGGCCCACTAATATTCTTTTAATACTTCTCTCGAAGTCACCCCTCACTTCCTCTCAAGTCATTGATATCTTCGTCTTTTGAGTCTAAGCAAATACATGGCATTTGTGAAACTTACAGGTTGGATATGGTCGACATGGAGAACGGATGTCAACAATTCCAATGAGAGCAGTCTCACGTCTACCCCGGGCTGAAATGGCCTCGCCTTTGTTGATAGAACACTGAGATGTCAGCATGAGATTTTCACCATGAATGAAAAAGATTGAGGCTATCTGTTTTCTCAAAGGGCTGCTTTCTATTTATAACACTGTGGTAATGGGGAACTTATTGTTAAAGGAATTGACGTCGACAGTTAGGTATTGGAAGGCTTTAATAAAGGACAGATCGTAGCATCTATTATTCATATCTATTCAATTGACAATATTATTTCATGGTCTCCACAAATAGTCTGCGCATCCTCTTGAGGAATGCACCGAAATCACGATCTTCGTTAACAATTTCCAGCTCTCGTTCGATAGCAGCCCTCTCGAGTTTAGGGCGGGTGTGGAATATCTCATAATCACGGCTGGCCGTCCCAAGCTCAAACCATGCCTCCCTTTCCCAATCTTTCTCCAGCAAATGACTGAAAACGAACTTCAAACGGTCTTCCCTGCCAGCGCCTTCGATCCTGAGGCATAGGAAATCCTGCCAGAATTCCAACTCGGGAGCATTCAGACGCGCCTGGGCATCAAGGTGACGGGCATGAGCCTTCTGCGCTTCCAGTCTCTGATTAATCGCCTTCTGTGTTTCGCTGATTTGCTGCTTTAGGCGATCGCGCTTTGCAAGGCGAGAATCACGTTCCAATGTTAACGCGGAGACGGCGGCGTGCATTTCAGCAGCCTCAGCGGTCTCCTTCTGAAGAGTCTGCGCGTGAGTCTGTGACTTGAGAGTGAGAATCTCAATATCCTTCTGTTTCATCCGCTGGTCCTCTTGGTATCAGTCAGCGCGCCGTTCCAACGTGTAGGATTGAGCTATGTACCCTCTAGCTCCGCGAGATTGATCCGAAACTGGTTACGCTCTTCCAACACTTGCTTTCTCCCTCGTTCAATGAACGCGTCAAATTTAGCTGTAAACTGAGCCATGCGATTTCGGAGATCATCAAATCCGAAATTGATACTGGGAAGGGAGTCTGCCATAGATGGTGCGTCTGCGGATGCAAGCGGTGGCCGCATCCCACTTGTGGAGAGAGACGGCTCAAAAGAGGCTGACATAGTGTAAGACTTGATTGTTGTTTATTATCGCAGGAGCATTAAGTGAGAGCTATTGTTGATTATTGCGCGCGATAGGGATATAACCAAAAAGGTGATCCTTGCTTAAAGCCGACATGTATCCTGACAGGACGCGCGATCACTAGGTACATGTTCACGGCGGGCGCTAACTTTCGGTTGTTGCGGCGCAACGAGGACGCCCAGCACAAAAGCTGCAGGAACTCGCCCCACTCCGATTAGATAAAGCTCTCTCTCGCCAAGCCCGCTTAAAAAAAGGATGCATGGAGATGAAAGTCGTGAATTTTTCTAGCTTGAGGTGCAGATGAGGCTTCTTGCGCTTTCCTGCCGATGCTCGTTGCCAGTTCGCGACTATCACCGCTTGCAGCAGAACCGCAGATAAGATCTTCTCTCAATCTTATCGACATGGTGGCCCCGCTAGACGTTGGACATAGATCATACAGCAGACAGAAGCCAGATGGATGAACATCGCACAGATGCCCTACAATACGGACACTTAGGGACGGCCGTATACCTCCCAGAGGTTCAATCTTGGAGGTTCTCTCGCAATCCTACAAGACGTAAGTTCTTCAATGTTGCGAAAGAAGAAAAAAAAAGGCCACCCATTGACTCGTATCAAGCGTCTCCCCTTTGTTACGTTGGCAAGACGAGAATGACAGTTTCCCCATCCTCGAAACTAGTCTCTCCAAATTCTTCAGAGCATAGAAACAAGAACTTGCTGCTGAAAGTTCACCCGGAGCTCGCCGCCGGCTCATTTCTCAACCGGACTGAGACGTTATCCCGCACCATCATAGCCGCAGAGACGTGCGATCCTCGGGTGTCCACCCTTATCGACGTGGGACATGCAGTCGACCTCGAAAATGATGCATCTGGAAATCGAACTGTTCCGATCGCCGTGGTTGCGTCCGGAGAATGTGGCGACTCCATTTCCTTCTTGAAAATCGAAGACGAGGTGGCTGAATGGAGGCAACAGAAATTATTTAGGGCGCGCATTCCGTCTATAGGGAACACAGAGGCTACTAGATGGGTTGGCTGTGGTACTCCTGTACGTCAGATATGTTTTGCGCAGACGGCAGAAGAAAAGGCCACATGGATGGCTGCCCGGTTCTCACTGTCAACGACGATATTTCGGCCTCTATACCACAGGATTCCTGTCTCTGCGCATTGTGGTAGGAATGACGACCAAAGTGCCCCCGCGCCCTTGCGCAATTCACGCCTAGATGCAAATCCATTGATTACTATTTCCAGTTCCCAGACCGGAGGACATCCTCATGCTGATGTAGCTTTTAATCCGTGGTATCAGAAACAAGTTGCCATTGTTGATGAATGTGGAAATTGGAGCATATGGAATTTATCGGGTAGGCAAAGACGGAGCAAAAGCAATTGGCTTGCAGAATGCGTCAAGTCCGGCTCTCTACCTTGGATAGGTTCTAGTGAGAGCGAAGATTGCAGTGAACAACCACAACATGATGGTTGGGCGGCTATTGAATGGGTTGGAGATGTCAACAGCTTGGTCGTGTGTGACCGGCGTCGCATTATTCTCTATCGACTTGAAGGTGATTCTGTCTGCTCACATCCTATTGAACTCGGGTTGAAGCGAAAATCCGAGTGGATATTAGACGTCAAGCGAAGTTCATCCAATATGTCTCATGCGTTCATCTTAACAAGTTCCCGAATTTTGCTGCTTGATACTTCCACTATTGTTTCGGCTAGTGGAAGAGATAGCAATCCTTCACTCTCCCCTCGGCTATCGTGGTGTCATTTCCGAGATCCGGAGGATACAACATTGCGTTTGGCTTCATTGCAGATGGGTGATGGTATGGTCCACATATATAGGAGCTCTAAGATGCTTACTGATATTTTCTTAGATTTCTTTGTGGTACTTTACTCCCGCCTGAATGACTTAGCGCAAGCCTTTCATTTCCCGCTTTGGCCTGAGGAACAGGGCACACCCGTGTCTGCTCCTGATCCCTTCATAGTGCAAATTCCCTCAAGTTCTGGAAAGTCGATTGAACCACGAAGTCCTCTGCATGAACCACGGTTTATAACCATCGTTTTTAAGGAACTGGAACACGCACCGTCTGGGAGCAGGGACTTCTATGACCCAACCCTCAGGCTTATAAAGCTCTTTGCCCTGGATCCATGCTATTCCGTCCTTGAGTCACTGTACGTCGGGTCCAGTAGTGATCACCACTTGCAAGAACCAGATGTATCGCAGCCGCGGGATATCCTACGGTTAAAGAAGAGAACTCTAGGAGTGCGGAAGAGCAAAAGAGTAGCCGGAGAAGATGATGACTTTGTTGTTGATGACTGGGACGAGCCCACATCTACTGTACTGAAACTCGCAAACGCGCGGAACTTTCCTGCACTGAGTCCCATAGTTTCGCAATGGACTGTTGACTACTCCTCGATATACTCGATTGCTATTGGGAAAACAATAACAAATGCGAGACTCAATTTCGAGCAGCTTCCAGAGAAAGGACTCGACGAGTGCCTAGAGGAATTACAGAACGAACTCCCCAACACAATGTTTAGCGACTCAGCTACATCTCAGACAATGTAAGTTATGTTGGCTTTCTTGTGTAATTCTTAATTAACAAAGTTCAAGGCTCGAAGTAGTCGGATGCAATCCTCTTTTGGATGACATCGATAGAAACTCTGAGCGTTTCAGGCACCTCACGGCAGTCCTCACTGAGCGAGATTTAGATCATCAAAACCGAAGCCGACCATACATTCTACCGTCGTGCCTCTCTTTTCAACTGGGTGGACAAACCTCGTACCGGGGCGGATTCTCTCCACAATTAGATATAATAGAGGCGTACGATGATTTAATCCGTGATTGGCTGTCTATTTTACCACGCGATATACCAGGTCGGGCTCGAATTATGAAGGAAAGAATCATCAGAAATGTTGCGGCCGAGCTGTCTTTGGCCAGGGTTAATCTGATTCGATATACTGAAAATTTTGCTGATGGTCCTAGCGACGATGAAAGACTCACTGATTGCAACGAAGCGGAGCTCCCCGTTCGATCGAAGAGCATGGGAGAATCTCAAGGAGCAAAGGGCGGCAAACGCGCTCGCTTGCTGTCGAGCATTTATCCAAGTCAGAGATTAGAGAAGACTGATCGAGCTCCAGACCACGGTCAAGATGCACTAGCTGCCTGTGATGTAGTGTCCGTGCTGCAACAGCAGAGGGATAAGGGCGGGCTTGTCTACGCTGGTCTATATTCCTTAACCACCATTAAGGATCAGGGGGCAGTTCCAAATAAAGTCGCCAATATCCTCTCCCATTGGCTTCCCGGAAGCGATCCCACTACTTATGACTGGCAGAGGGCAGTGCAGGAACAGGAAAGAGAGAAATCAAGAGTCGGTGCCAGGTCCACAACACCTAAACGCAGGACACGAAAGCGCGAAGCCCAGAGTCTCAGCCAGGATGCGTCTATGTTTATTCCCTCGTCGCCAGCGGTTCCTGTCGTCCGGCAGTGGGGCAGTCAACCACAAGACGAACTGCCAAGGGCCAAGCTGCAGAGCAGTCAAGTCGGAGAGGAAGATTTCCCAATGACGCAAGTAGAACGCGGTGTCTTCGGCGGGCGGGAAGCAGGAAAGAAGAACGTTGCAAAGGCGAGGAAGAAGAAGAGGGCTGCCGGGTTTTGACTTGCAGGTGGAGAATCCCCCTATTTTAAAGAGGAGTCATAATTGATATATCTGGAGGGCAGAGCAGAGAGCACTCGTACTTACCTCTTGCATAATGCATAGAATGTGATACACGAGACGGCGCCTCTATTTTCCTTAGATCACAAACATGATGTCAGGCTTTCGTAGGAGAAAATCGCACATCTTAAGTCCTCTTGTTTGTTGATATAGCTTGAGAGGCGCCCGTCCACAAGAGTATGGTGGTCCATGGTCGAAGAAAACCTCAGACAGGATGAAAAAGGCTGCTGTTATTGTGACACCAGATTACTCATCTTGCAAAAGGCTATTATTTTGGAGTTGCAGCATGCGCAGTTACTGCGTGAGCATACTGGAAGGTGTCAAAAACAAATCCTCCCTAGGATGGGCAAGAGAGGCTCCGCGCACAAATCCACTAGAGGCTTAATATATGATCATTCGGGCCAAGAGACCGAACAAAAGATGAACAGCAATATCCATATGTGCCGCAGTCGTGCTGTATTGAGAAGCCATCGAGGTTCTTTGCAAAGGAAGGCCTAGGCAGATGGGGCTGGTAATAGTTAGTTTCGATTACTGGGCCCTCAATCTAGGGGACGAGCACAGCCATTCTGGACAGCGGAGGTCGCTTGGTTTCTCTTATAGATACGACAGAAGATATGTCTGAGATGGCGAGTCTGCGGCAAATCGCTGTCGCAAATTGTCTGGAAATGCACGGGCCGCTCGCAGCCGCAGGATGGCCCTTGTTCACGCCAGGAGTTGAGGCTGGACGATGTTATTCCACACTCTGAGGGGAATCATGCCGGTGATCTACATGACGAAAAGAGGGGGAAAAGAGCAAAATAGAATAAAAGGCTTGCTCCTGGATGTGACTGTGCCAGCGGCCATGTTATTCCCTGCGCCGGGTGTGCGGACTACCAATAGCAATTGCGAAACGCCAGATCGTCGCAGCCAAGTCCACTCTCGGAAAGATGAGATCAGCCAGTATCGGCGTTACATGAGTACTTATAAACTCCATCCGCCCTTCCTCAGCTGCAGACGATATACCCATCGATTACTTCCCTTCGTCACGTCCTCTCTCAAACAGGACCGAAATCCTACTGCTTCAACTAGCTGCAGGCCGCACATACAACCCCGCAACCCCGCTCTGAAACTCGACTCGGGCCACTTGAGTTTCGATTTGACATCTCCAGAGAACACAATGGCCGACCATCAATACAAGTTCAATATCTCCATGAGCTGCGGCGGCTGCTCTGGCGCAGTAGAACGGGTTCTGAAGAAGCTCGAGGGTACGCAGACCTTTCCTGTATGGCCTGAACTCCGGTTCCTATTCTCACGTTGGTTCTGAACTACGGCGTGTGCTAATATTCTGTTCTGTCTCAGGTGTGAAGTCCTACGAGGTCAGCCTTGAGAACCAAACTGCCACCGTTGTCACCGACTCCTCAGTCACTTACGATACAGTCCTGGCCACGATCAAGAAGACGGGCAAGACCGTGAACAGCGGCGAAGCCGACGGCCAGGCTATGAGTGTCTGAAGAGGCATTCAAGCGTCAGCCTAAGGACCAAAGGAAGGAGAAATGATGACCTATGGATTGGCAATAGTGGGTGGGATCGCGTTTCTTCAGCCAGCAGTCCAGGCCAGTGGGAAACGGATAACGCTATCACATAGATTTGGTACTGACTGGTTTGTGTTTCTCATGACGATCTCTGATACCATAAGATGTGTCCCTGATTAAAATCGTCGAGTGACGAGTACGTCTCGTAAGGATCAAAGTGTCCAACGAAACATGGACCATGTCCAATCTACATCTGTAGGATTTGCTTGTGTCGAGGTTGTTTAATTAGTAGACGCTTTTGATTCTACACGAGGCTAGAATGCCTGAAACCCTTTTCCCCCCTGAATTTCCGCCTTGCAGTGGCAAAAGCTATTGTTCTATTTGCATGGCCAAAAACCACTTTCGGATTTGGGGCATACGGAAGAATAGGTCAAGAAGCACACGATGGGTATCATCCATATAGGCTCTTCCTATAACAGCCAGATACACTTTCACCCATCCATGGGATCCAGAACACATCTCGTAATCGCTGACAATGGTAGAATGCCAACATCGCAAAACATAAACCAGTACAAGAAACCAAGCTCACTCAATCGGCAAGTACAAGAGCACTCTCTCTGTCTGAAATGTGACGATATTGTTGCTCTACTCTCCTTGGGTAGACCGGGAGAGTTTGCTCGACTATTCGAAGCGGGTGCTGAATCCTTGAAGGGTACTTACAGTCAGCATTTGAATCGACGCGCTTTAAGAGATCTTAAACAGGATCACGTTGGAATCTCTCCAACTGGGACAGCTGCAACTTGTAGCCATACCGTGCAGAATCCAATGGACCGTCACGCCGTGTCTCGTAGCAACCAGTGGTAGATGAAGCATGAAGTGTCCTGCTACTATCCTGGTATGGAGCGTATTGAGAAGCATGAGGATTGCCGTCCAACGCGGGAGGTGGCACTCGAGAGCTCAAGGGTTGATGTCGTGGTGTGGGAGAGAGACGTGGATCGGACCTAGGTGCCATTCTACTAGACCACCTGTCTTTATCTGGATCAGAAGGCATCGGGATATATCTGGTCCGACGGGAAGATATTTGCTCATCTTGTTCATCCTGTAAATGCGGACGCTGCATCACATGATGCGAAAGCATCCCAGGATCATGCAAGTCAACAGGATGGACGAAGTCATGAGAGTAAGTACTTCTGCTTTGGAAATCGTCATTTGAGACGTACACACGTCTATTATAGTCGCCTCGCCACACAGACATGCTTTGACCTGCCTCTTGGAATGGTCTTGTACCCTCGAGGCTGGAAAAAGCACGATTTCCATTATAGATATGATGCGATTGTGGACTGACGAAATGGGAAAATTGGTCAGGTTTGGCTGAACTGCCATCTCTCCTGACATAGCCCGTACCAGAAAAGGTAGGACGAAGCGACGAATTGTGACTGGAATCAACATCATACTGATGGCGATCTGAAGAAACTGGGGGTCCCTGAGGGAACATGCAGGCACGATCAGAGGGACGAGCTGTATCGGACTTGGAATGCATGGTGAGAAAAGGGGAAGCCCTGTTAACCGTAATTCTATCCGGATGACGTCCTATCATTCGACGTCGGTCAACAGAAGGAATCTGCTCACTATGGAAGCGAGCATCATCTTGAATTGTCTTGTATCCGGATCCAGGGGATATCAAAGGGATGCATCGCTCTTCTTCGTAGGGGCCCTTATCAAAGGTGGGAGCAAATGATCCTGCATCTCTTGGCAGATATTCAGGGTGGAAAATGTCACGAGTATGCTCATGATACTCAATTCGTCTTTTCTTCAAGGTGTCACCTCTATCGTCAGTTATATCAATAACATCGACCCTGCGAGACAAATCGTCAACAGGCCGGCGTAGTGGTGTCACATGACGAGCTGGAAATGCACCTGACCTCCCTCCGGTTAAGGGGCCTGATCCAGCGACCTCTGGACGTCTGAGCGTTGGGGGTGGAGTCTGCGGATCCTCAATAGAGGGCAATACGTGATTTTGTGGATTCACCATCCTCTCACGATAAGCGACGGGAGCTCTAGAAGGGCGTTCGAATTGTCTCCTGCGATCCAAAAATGCTTCAGGTCCCCTGACAAAAACAGGAGCATTTTCAGGCTCAAGCGATTGAGTCGCTATTTTCTCTCCCACGGAAACCGGAACTCGTTCAATGATAGAACCGTTTTTTAACTGCATAACGTCGGTAGGTGGCCGGTGAGAAGATTGGAGCTCATGTGGCTCGACAGAAGTCAGCTTGAAAGCTTCCGCAGGAGCTACATTTGCTGGGGACGGAAGAAAATTAGTGAGAGAGTCTATCATATATTCGGCACTCACACGATGATCTATTTCTGTATTTCGACTGTGCGTATCAGGTCGATTGTTGAGACTATCGGAATGACGAAGATGTCCTTGGCTAATCGTGTCAATTGCAGCGACAGGAACGTGTCGCGCAACTGCTACCTGGGAGCTGTGTATGGGCTCAAGAGTTTCATGGACCGTTTTAGCTGATTCACGGGGTGGTCGCTGCAAGGAATAGGGAAGTGCCTGGCTCTCTATTGAATTGCCATGAAAATTAGCCTGATCAGTTGCAAATGTCTTCTTGACCCGATATCTATCCCTGGCACGCTCCCAAGCTTGATATCGGCTGAAACCTCGTCGGTCAATTTTCTCTTTGCCGGCCTTGGTTTCTTTCGTAACTTCTGGTACGAAACGAAAGCCAGGAGGTGCTTCATCGTCAGACGGATCCCGAAACGGCTCCCTGGAGATGCTCGCATAATTGACTTGCTCTGTTTGCACTTCCCCAGCCAGCGCATTACTCGACACGATTTCAACGCTAGAATCACGATCAACAGACGCGTGATCACTATCCTGCTCTGTATCACTGTCTTCGTCGTCAGATATGACGATGACCTCTCGGAACACATCCTCGAGAACGGTCTTCCCATTCTCATCGTCTCCTCGCCATTCAACCAGCTTCGCTAGAGTAGGCTCCTCTACGAGGCTTCTGGCTTCCTGAAAGGAAGTCACTTTCAGAAGACGGTCGTAATTCGTATAGACATGTCGAATATGAGCGACAACCGCTAATTGTGCTCGACGTGCCAGCGGTAACTCAACTGCAGTACCCACTTTCCGTTGGCCCTACAATGAAGTCAGCAACCGCAAACCCCAACTCGATCAAAGTACCTTTTGAAAAGCGGTCGATATAATTTGGTTCAAATCCTTTTCTGGTATATTTGGGAAAAGATCCCGAATGACATCTCTCGCTTCCGTGTTGATAGTGGTTTGAGACACCTCCGAGTCAGCACGTCTGTTGAATCCGTTATTTCCGGCGCTCTGGAAGGGCATCACCTTTCCAGTCGACGTGAGATATAGGCCGAGTTCCATGCACACTGTTGCCACGACGGAACTCGGGAAATGATACCCAATTCTGTGTACCTGTTGAGAAAGGTCATGTACATGTTGATGGGGAGTTGTCTAAGACGGCTGTGAGCGGAGAACGTACAACGAGCTGGGGTTCGAGAAAGCTGCGTTAACGAACCGTGACAGCAAACACCTTGAGACCATCCTTCCGACACATTTCCTTACACGCATTGGTGAGCTGGGGATTACCCGCAGGGATGAACGTATAACCTCGCGGTGCCTTCGTTTCGAACGAGATCTGGAACAGATGTCAAGATCGTTCCTCGCATTATGCATGATAGTCAAGACGACAACATACGACGCTCCGTAGCTTCTTCTTCTCTTGTGTAATGCTCTCCATGATAACCTTGTGTTTTCGAGTCTTCGTCTTAGCGGCTTTACTTGGAGCGCGCGTGGTATGAGCCGACGCGGCCCTCCGGAGTACTCGTGTCATGATTCCTGCAGTAGTCTTGTCAAGACTGTGATTCCAATGGCAGTCTTAACGTTGCTCAACACATCCTCTTCAAGTAGCAGTAGGTTGCAAATTCTGCTATGAGAGAGGCTGCTAAAAACATATTTTCAGCAGGGAGTATAATGAATGTTAAAGAAAGCCTCGCTTGTTAGTAAAACATTCCTACTGAGACCCTCGAAACTGAAGCGCAGATCTCAGCTTCAGGCGGGAGAAAATCCAATGGAACAAGACCAAAACGGTTGCTGAGCTTATGAAAGCTCTTGACCCTTACACAGGGAGGAAGAGAGGATAAGACAATAGAGCTCCACGTTTTGATGTCACGCCACACGTCGGGAGAACATCCATAGATCGCTGGGTGGTTTCTAGGGATGGTGAGGTGGAGAGGATAACGAGGGACGCAGAGATGGCGGCCCAACCCACTGAGTACGCGGTAGAGCGCCGGTGGGCGGTGAGCAGGTGGCCGGTCCACCCAGACCATCGGCCCGCCGTTCACACGACCCTCTCTGGTGGTCTCCTTCCGAGTCTCTTTGCCTCTCTTCAGGCTTAGTGGCGCTGGTTGCCAGCGAGTCAGCGACTACAAGCACAGAGCGTTTCAGATCTCCGTCGTCTTCGGTGCCTCGCCTGAAGGAACTGAAACTCCAAGGAGGTCGTTTCCCTCTACGGAGTACACTCCGAGTGAGGCCAATGCAAGCTTCTTGAAGTTGTATGATTTTTCCGATTCTCTCTATTCAGCCCCTCGCTTGCTTCTAAGCATGAGCGCTACGGGGCAGAGGCTGACAAAGGCCGTCGATCAGCGAGCCATAGTCCTTGCCTATCGACACCTCTATCGACAGGGCCTGAAGCTGGTCAATTACTCTGCACCTGCGCGACATGTAATTCTCCGGATCTTGCGCTCTTCATTTCGATCGGCCTCTCGCGACGACTTTGATCCCGAGAGAATTTCCAATACTCTGCATTTTCTCCAGCGCGCGTCGGAATATAGGGGCCTAGAGCACAAGATTGTGAAGAATTTAATCATGGTTAGATACTGGGAGCAGCCTCAGGTCAAGAAGGATGTTAGAATGTGAGTTACTCGGTAAATCAGCAGGACGGAGCTTTGTCTGACTATATGCTAGGGTCAAAGGACAAGATAAAAAGGAGATCCATCTTCGAAAGAACGCAAATAGTCATTTTAACGCGACTCTGATGCTCTTGAACGAAAGCTTGGGCACCTGCCTCAGATGACTTGTGCTTCGAAGATCGAGTCCTTAAGTTTGTCACGCCCGGGCTATATCGCGTGATGTAGACCCAAATTTTAGTTCGCGAAGAAGTCTCATGAACGCAAAACACTCCCGTTAGACTCTTCCCGTTATGGGAATGTCAACATCTCATGTGAGCTTATGCTGGCATTGAACTCCCAAAAGTTTCTGAAGCGCCCAATTTCTCAGATTCCATGGTCCCGAATTTTTATTTCTCAAATGCCACAATAATTTCTTGGCAGTCCTGCCCGTTTTGTGACTGTATCTGGGGACCCAACAGCTTTATATGACAAAACCTTTGGGGATCTGTCTTTCCTTTCTGGTTTGATGTAACCCATATTTGGCTTCATCTAAACAGTCTGCATGGCAGCCTATATAGCAGTCCATATAGCAGCTCATGTTGCAGGCCCATATTTGAGCTCACGATGAGGAGAATGCTTCCATTTGCATGTGCCAGCCAGTTTATAAAGAATCTCCAGAATTTGGGCCTGAAGGAAGGGGGAGAGGGGGAGAAAGGATTAGTGATAATGACCCAAAGAGGTATTTCAGACACAATCTAGATATCTATTTTGGTGGCAGTGAGGTCAGATCTATTATTTTTGTTAGTTGGACTAATCAAACCTACTGTACAATAACCGCTTATTTATCCTAAAATCACGAATAAAATACCTGTGGCATATGAGAAATTAAAATTCGGAACCGTAGTATCCCAGCAATTGGACTTTTTTGAAGCTCAGTAGTATTGAACATGATCTCCTGTAGGCATACTAAGAATGATGCTGAGACCCAACTTGGATCTTGAACAAATAGCATCCACAAGCAAGACCGAGTCATCTTATTTGCAAGCCCTATCGCTAGTGAATTGGCTTATCAACAACATGCACATACTATTTTATTCCCCTATAAACAAGATGAGAAGAATCTGAGCTAAATTGTGGGCATGTGCTGCTTCTGTTTAAGAGCCCGCTCACAAATGTCGATGAGCGCGGTTTTGGCAGTTTAGCGACGAACTACACAGTAAGCCGAGGACAAAAACGACTGTACATCATCCAGTACTTCTGAGATTGGCAATGATTTTTTTTTGAATTTGGCTGTTATTATATTTATTTATTTTATTGGGCGTGTATTTGTTCTAATATCTGGCACCATGATCATAGGCAAACCCGTTTTGGGAACTGCCAGTGCCCAGTCCAGGTGACAGCAAGTCACATGCAAGCTACCTACTTAGGTAGGTAGCCAGAGGCACGTCACATGCGCCCAGCTCCGCTGCTGTGTCAGCAGGACCAGCAGCGGTCTCATCGCCGTGACCGGCTCTCTCTCAACCCTGCTCGCGATAAATGTCTCCTTCTATATCAAATGAGTGGATTAATTTCTTCTCTTATTATCGAACCTGTCTTTAGACAAGCCCGCCGTTTCTCTCGTCATACAGGCCCGGAATTTTCACCTTCGCCTTCCGATGACGGCCGAGCAGATGTACACTCCAGCGGACCAAGCAGCGTCTCCTACTCTTCGCCTTCCGAAGCTGATAATAATAATGGAGCCTTCGTAGCAGACGCTCAAGAGAACTTTGAACGGAGGGCGAGAAGCAGACAAGAAGGGTCCTCCGACAATGGTGAGCGATATCCGGACATTGATGCATCTCTACAAATGAGTAGAGAGCGACCAGTCTCCGAGCCGAAAGCACCATCTAACTGTGATGCTCCAATGGAACCGGTTAATTATAACGATTTCACTCTCGAATCTAATATATCTTCGCAAGAGTCTGGGTCTAGACGGCCCACGGATTCGTCACATGAGCAGGGCTCTATCCAAGGAAGTCACCTCGCGCCAGAAGATGCACGGCCACTTGGGCAGTCTTTTAACTGGGACGAGCTGGGGCAATCCCCATTACCCGAAGATGATGGGATGGGTGTTTTAAGAAGAAAGATTCATGCAATAAGGGATACAGAAGCTTCAAACGCTGAGAAGGCGCGTTTGATCCATAATTTGATGACAGAGGGCTACAATTCCTCTCAAAGCAGCTTGAACAACCAATCATCCTCAATGGCACGTTCTCCATCGAGCCTTCGGAGCCTAGAACGATCTTGCACTCCAGCATCCCATCGCAGTCGACAGTCTTTCGATCGATTGTCGATAACATCGGCCTCAACAGTGTCGGTGACGCATGCCACAAATCCGTACAATATAACCCCGGAAGATCTAAAGCCAACATTTGTTCCCAAGGAAGATCCACAGATTTCATTATCAAGCCACTCCTCGCTACCAGAAGACATAGATGAAGACGAATCATTAGAAGAGGAAGAAGAAGCTGCTCTTGGTTGTCGGCATTATAAAAGGAACGTTAAATTACAATGCTATGACTGCAAGAGGTGGTACACCTGTCGATTCTGTCACGATGAGGTTGAAGATCATTCTCTGAACCGACGGAAGACAGAAAATATGCTGTGTATGCTCTGCGGACGTGCTCAGCCTGCTGCGCAGTGGTGTAAAGGATGCGGTGAGCAGGCCGCTCGGTATTATTGTACTATTTGCAAGCTTTGGGATGATGACAACAAGAAGAGCATATATCACTGCAATGACTGCGGAATTTGCCGTATAGGTCAAGGGCTTGGAAAAGACTTTTTTCACTGCAAGGTAAAAGTAGATGGAACCTGCCTCTTTTGCCCTTTGCTAATCTAAAGTAGACATGCAGTGTGTGTATGCCCATATCCATTGAGACAACACATCGATGTATTGAGCGTTCCACGCAATGCGATTGCCCAATTTGCGGGGATTACATGTTCACCTCTCCTGAAACGGTTGTTTTCATGAGATGTGGCCACAGTATACACCACAAATGTTTTTCAGAATACTCGAAGACTTCGTATCGTTGTCCGATATGCAGTAAAAGCATAACCAACATGGAGTCTCAATTTAGGAACCTGGATCGCACTATTGAAAGCCAACCGATGCCAGCTGAGTTCAAGGACACAAAGGCATTGATCTATTGCAATGACTGCAGTGCAAAATCTGCAGTGCCGTATCATTGGTTGGGATTGAAATGTGACTTGTAAGTCGTCCATGTCCAATTGACGCTGAAGTAATAGGCTCATAACATTAGGTGTGAGTCGTACAACACCGTACAAATAAAGCTCCTTCGCTCTGGTTCTGAAATTCCAGGAGAGGGTCATAGAGATGATACAGCCCTCCCAGTAGCGCGACCCAGATCGTCATCCTACTTGGGCGACGAAGACACGTGTGCTCATGGATCGGAAACGTCGCGGATGACCTCAAGCTCAGTCCCGGGCACGGATCTATACTTACCGCCAGCAATATCTTCCTCGAACCAAAACACCCAGTCATCTTTTAGAATCCAGCAATCTCGAGCCCATCATGCTGTTTCACCTATAATAAGCAATTACTTTGGGCTTCCTCGACAGCAAGATTCCGCAAAGTCATCCTCGATGGTTTCGGGGTCACTGAACGGCAGTCACAATGATAGCGGTGATGATCTCGATTTCTGGGGTGACAGTCGCCTAGGATATAAGTACGGCTTCCTCAGCAATGAGACGGAGTCAACCGATGAGCAAACTGAAGCGGATGAGGATGATTGCGACGAATATGCCACTGAAGACTCTGAAGAGGAAGAGGAGGAGGATGATGACGTTGACAGTATTGAGATTTTTGGGCATCGGTGAAACTTAAGGCGGCGAATAACTCATTCCTAGCAACGTGCTATTTCGACAGAATATCGAGATTGGCTCCAGCTTCGATATCTTCCTGACAGAGTCTCATGCAAAGCTGTCCCATGAACAGAACTTGTGCCGTTTGAGCAGCTGTTTTGATATTTGCGTTTTGCAGCAGCCAGACGCAAGTCTAGCCTTGGTATGGACTCTCTCGCAGCTCCAACAGTGATGAGACCCATCCGGATCTGCCGCCGCTGCAAGCAGACTTTCTTCATTGCGGATGGCAAAAGCACCTTGTCAAAGAGATCGATGAAAAATCTATCCTCTTCTGGTAGAAGGATGAGGAGACTTTTGGGAATGTGAAGGGGAAGATATGAATACTGAGGTCTGAAGTAACTAGTAATGTTGGTATTAAACCCTGGATTCTCGAACCGTTCCGTAATAACGTCGATGAGTGCTAAGAATCCGATAATTAGCGCGCGCCTCAGAGATGAGAACTGAACCTAACATCAACATAGAACAATCTTCTAGGAAATCGACAACAGGTATCAGGGTGCAGGAAAGTGTCCGCTGAAAAGCTTGCAGGGTTGAGACTAAGATGCCAGAAACTGGCAGGCACAAGCAGGACACCAGTACCATGAAACTGAATTGTGGGATCAATCACAAGTCTGTAGCCTGGTCAACCTGTAGGACTATCGTTTGTAGCACGTTTGTCATAGAAGTACAGCAGGCCATTTTGAGAAACGTCCTTGAAGTCGTGATTAAGCAGGATAGAGTGTACTTCATGAAGCTGCTCATCTGCAACAGCAAGGAACAAGTCACTGACAGTAAGGGGATACCCCAGGATTCCGGCAACGGCATCACTGCAGAAGCATAAAATTCAGGCAACAAGCATGAATCCTGTAGACGATCTGGTGCTCTATAGTCCTCCATAAAGCTGGAGTACAGAGTAGTCTTGCTATGTCGTACTTCGAAGGCTCAGGTCGATGAAAATGAAGTCACGAACTGTTCTGGCTGGCTACTCCCCTCCGACGCTATAACCATATTGGGTCAGCGTTTTCCATCCATGGATGGAATGAGGTCGGGAGATCCATTTTCCATAGGTACTACCAGGTACTTAATACCTGAGTCATCGAGGGAATTCGGATCTCCACCTTGATTGCTGCTCTGAATGTCATCTTCACCCCCGATACGATACCACGTTGGCGAATTCAAACCACTCAAAGCTGTCTCATGAGCAGAACTTATGTCGTTTTGCTACCCATGGTTCAAGTCGAAAACAGAACGGCTTAAAGTGATGCTGTTGTCATTATCATACTAAGAATTCCGACCCTAAAAGAATGCAATAGATCATCTTGACATATTCATCCGCTTGGAGAAATGACCCGGAAACTAGCAATAATACGTATATCACGAGTTTCCCACACCGTAGAATCCTGGATATAGGTGTCCTGATGGGTGAGGCTAATACTGCGAAGTTCTATGCTAGCTCGGAAATTCATTCCCCAGATAGTACACAACCACAAATTGTTTGTAGAAGAAATATTGAAATGTGGGAGCCTCAGGACTCCTTCGCTGCAGCAAATCGAGATAGTTATAAGGGTAACTATGGCATCGGTTAGGATGCTCTTCTGTCAGAGAAAAATACCGCTCTGCTACAAAAAAGAGGCCATGACGCTAATTGCAGTCAGGACTAGTATTTTCTGGTCAACATCTTCATAGCTAGACTGCTGCCGGAGACAGAAAAGCAATTCACTGGAGCATATTTATGATTAAAGACAGACGGTATACGACTCAATAAGTACTATGAGAAATCCAGGGCCTCTGATGAACAAAGTCTGCACCTCTGGGTCGCCACTCCTTCTCATAAGCATGCGCCAGTCCGCTGGATATCAATACATGCATTTATGCATTGACAATATTATCTACTCAAACAGGAGACCTGTCTGGAAGCCCGGCGAGCGGAGCAACTGCCTTTTCCTTTTGAACATCTTCAACATGAGAAGTTGGATTTTCCTTTGACTCATCGGCCGTTCCTGCAAATACAGCTTGGGCTTCGACTTTCCTAGACACAGACTCCTGCTCTCCGGCCTCAACAAAGTCCGGACCGCCGAAAATCTTCTCCATGCGCTCGAGTGAGATGTTCTTTGTCTCAGGGAGAACGAAGAAGACGGATAGCTGTTAGACAAGAAATATCAGCGAACCAGGTTTGGAAGATGAGGGGCCATCGGAAAAACAGGGACAAGTGAAAGGAGGGACTTACCCCTGCAGCGACATTGAGACCGAAGAGCAGCCAATAGCTACGCCCACCTACTTTGCTGTTGAACTTGGGCCAGGGTTGGGTCAGAAGGAGTAGCCACGTGGTTTGCCCTAGCATGGACAGACCGAATCCCTAGAGCAAAGCATTGATAATTAGCAAGCATTACTTTGACAATTTATTGCGTGCTCTCATACCTTATCTCTGACATGCTGCGGGAAGATCTCTGACACTACAGTGGCAGCAATGGGGCCATTGGACCAGCAGTATGTCAATCCAACGATGAAGAGCATGGCGACCTCAACCACCGCGGCAGGCTTATTGTTGTTGTCTGGAAAAGCTGTGGTAAGGCAAGATAGGACCAAAAGAGCAACAGATTGTATCCCGAAGCCAGCAAGGAGCAGCGACCTACGCCCGAATCGGTCCACTGTGAATGTATTCACCAAAACGATGAGCAATTGGAGCACCGCTTGGATTCCGTTGATAGCCAACGCCTGAGAGCCAGAGTCCCATCCCAAACTTTGGTAGATCAATGTGGCGTACATTGTGAGGGCAGCAATCCCTCCACACTGAAAGTGATCTAGTTTAGTAGCTGTAGGTCCACCGCGAAATCTGCGAATGGCTCACCTGCTGGAGACCTGCGGCATAGAATCCATAGAGAAGCCGCTTTCGCATGGCTTTGTCCTTAAAGAGGCCTATGTATCCCGGATCGTAACGGCGGCGATATTCTCGAGAGGCAACCAGTTCATGAAACTCACTACGGATCGCATCATCAGTGGGTGATCCCGATCTCAGCCTGGCCAGAACCTGGAGAGCGCGCTCAGGAGCGTCTGGATGTCTTTCAAGCAGATGGCGAGGGCTCTCTGGATAGAAGAAAGACACGATAATAACTGCAAGGCCAATTGGGATTTGTATCACATTTGAGACCCTCCATGCGATATTGTAAGGAGATGTACGGAAAGACATCCCATATCCAGCCCAGAAAGCGATAAGAGTGCCCAGCTGGTAACCAAACTGGGCCACAGTCCCAACGAAGCTTCCGCGAAGTCTAGTAGGAGAGCATTCAGCAACATAGAGATTCGTTGCAATATAGACGCAGCCAAATCCAAGGCCACTAGAAGGGCCATTAGCATGACTCATTAAAGCATGCAGCAAGAAGTGTGAGATAAGACATACGTTAGAAGTCTTCCAAGAAGTAATACTCCAAATGTGTTTGGGATCACCTGTACAACTCTGAGTTTATGTTAGCACTGTATACGGTCTCTAGTCCAGGTAGAGAGGCTGGCTCTTACACTCCTATGATCATGATGGAAATAGAGACACGAAGCGCCCAGAGACGCCCCAGCAAGCTGGCAAGGGTACCTCCGAGATACACCTGGGCAAGACCTAAAAATAAGAAATTCAGCCCAATGGTTCCCTCGAGGCGAAATTGGATGCACACTCACCAGTCATGGCCCAGGGTATTGTAGCAACAAGACCCCGTCTATCATCATCGATGTTATAGTACTCTGTAAACCGCTTGTCTGCCAGAATAACTGTCATTATTCCGGCATCATATCCATTGAAACAGGTCGAAAACACCATTCCATACAAAAGTAAGGCCGCATAGCTTTGGAAGACTGGTTAGCTCAAGCGCCCTCTCTTTAGATTGGCGATGGACAGAAGATACCGGTCATTCTTCGGAAGAAAAGTCTCGATGAACCCCATTTTCACTCTCAGGATGGTGCGACCTCCAAACTACAGATCAGACTCCATTACTCACTTCCTTGCCATTATATACTTAGATAATCGTGTAAAGGAACGGAACCCCACATTCCAAGCCCGGGCCTCGTGGGCAGGTCTGGGGCTTTCCCCCGAAGACAGACTCTCATCCCGCACGTCTGCCACAATATGCGACCTGCCGACGAAAGTACGACAAAAGTACCGCCTCTTCCAGGAGGGCTAAATGCCGTATGAAAAGGAAACTTGCCCGACGCGGAGAGCGGGAAGTCCTCCACTCCGCACTGGCGACGGGGGGATGCCCCGCCGGAGACTTGCCTCTCTGGATCAAGGCATCGGGGAGATCCTCCACAAGTCGGCTGCGGCGGTGGAGATTTTTGTGTATCTGCCAGGAGACTGGTTGCTCTTGTCCTCGTTTGGATGACTCCGTTCAAGCTCTCGACGAGATAAGGAGCGGGTGGCTGCTGAGGCCATGTCACGGACTTCGAAGATGCAGCACCGACATGCTGCTTTCCCTTCGCTAGGTGACTACATACATAAAAGGGGGCCCCCAATTGAGCCAAAGTGTACGACAGAAGTATATTCCAGAGTGTTTTACCGGCTGGAAAGTCCCCCTTTGGTTGTACACACTGGACATCTCTTCAAGCCTTCTTGGTAGCCATCTTATAACGGTCCAGCGCGCGGGGAAGATCTGGTGACAGTTAGAGTCGAAATATTTCAGATCGGATAAGTTGGCCCGTCTTCAATCTCGCCCCATGGAATATCCCCAGGAAAGCTTCCACGCAACGACGTTCGCACCGGGCTCCTTCTGGGCCCGCCGTCGTCTGGTGGTTCGGTCGAACACTCTTCGACATCAGCTGCAGATGCTGAAAAGAACTGGACGATACGAAGCATTTAAACTGAAATGGCATCCGAGCTATTCAGATCCGCCAACCATTTGGCCAATTCCCAATCATCTATTCTGGGACTCAGACGTGGCCAAGTGGATCGAGGGAGCCTGCTATTTCCTGATGGACCAACAGGACGACGAAATTGACGCAGCGGTCAGGGAATTGGTGCAGATGATCCGGGGAGCTCAGATGGAAGACGGCTACCTCAATATCCATTATACCGTTGTTGAGCCAGGAAAGAGATTCACGAATCTGAAAGACATGCACGAATTGTAGGTTCCATGCCACTTCCGTAGGGACAACTGCTAAATGATTGTCCGGTCACCAGATATAATGCAGGGCATCTTATCGAGGCGGCAATTGCGCATCAGCGACACTACGGAGATGACTCCCTCATGTCACCTATCCTCAAGTATGTAGATTTATTAGCTGCAACTTTTGGAGGTGAACCTGGCCAGAAGCGCGGCTATCCTGGACATCCTGAGATTGAATTGGCCCTCCTACGATTGTATAAAGTGACAAGAGATCAGAAACATCTGCAACTGGCTCGCTTTTTTATTGAAGAGCGAGGCAATCCAAAAGGTGGGAGGGGAGGGCGCCATTATTATGACGTCGAGGCGGAGGAGAGGGGTGAGCCAGAAAAAGAGATCCCGGATTACTATCCGACTCGAAGAAGCTATTGGTAAAGTTCCTTGTTTCGTTCCTCTTAACCTGAGTTGTCGGTCATGTCGGATTTCTGACCTGCGGACAGGTATCATCAGGCCCATGTGCCGATCACAGAGCAAGAGACGATCGAAGGGCACTCGGTACGGGCGATGTATCTCCTTACCGCCGTCGCGGACTTAGTGCGCATATTTGATCCCGAAAGTCATATTGGGACTAAATATATGCCTGCGGTGAAGCGACTCTGGTCAAACATGATTGAGAAGAAGACATATGTAACTGGCGGGATTGGCGCAATAAAACAGTGGGAAGGATTTGGAATCGACTACTTCCTGCCTCAAGGAACTGACGAAGGCGGCTGCTATGCGGAGACTTGTGCTGCGATTGGGGTGATGATGTTTGCTGAAAGACTTTTGCAGGTGAGTCTACCACATAGATCTCGCACCCCCTGTTGCCGCACAGAAGACCAATACTGAAAGATTTCTTTAGATCGATCTAGACAGCCATTTTGGAGATATTTTAGAGCTCTGTCTATATAACGCGGTATTGACTGGAATGAGCCTAGACGGGAAAGCGTTTACATATGTAAACCAGCTCGCGTCATCAGATCATGATCTGTCCCAGCGCCGTGGGTGGTTTGAGGTTTCATGCTGCCCTCCAAACGTCACTCGTACTCTTGGATGTCTTGGAGGGTATGTTTGGAGTTCCACTGTTGACAAGCGAAGAGCAACGATAAACGTACATCTATATACCTCTGCAACTCTCAGACTTGAGGTGTCCAGCTCAACGCTTGAGATAAACCAGACTACAGATTGGCCTTGGGACGGAAATGTGACCTTCAATATCACAGTCAATGGGTCGCCTGTTGATATAAATCTGAGACTAAGAATCCCCGGGTGGGCTCCATCATGCGAGGTAGGTATAGGTCAATATAATGCCCATAGGATCTCAAGGACGAAAACTGAAAGTCGCCTAGCTGACGCCTAGACCGGATAACCTTGACATCCGGAATGGGTATCTGTTTCTAAGCCCATCATGGGTCCAGGAAAACCTGCAATTCAGCGTTAACTTTCCAATGCGCCCCAGGATTGTGCGGCCAAATCCTCTCACTATGCAATCGGTCGCCTACGTGTGTCGAGGACCAATAGTATATTGCGTCGAGGACGCAGATCATCCGTGGGAAAGAAATCATTTCAAGGTAATGCTGCCGTAACAGTGACCATGGTTCAAAAATAGTTTGGGCATCGTTAATGCATGAACAGACGACGGTTTTTGATACCCGCGCTCCCCTGCGCAAAGAAAAGCGATTTGAGCCAGATACATATATCGCCATAATTGCAGAAAAAGGATTGAAAAGGGAACTGGACCTCTCGCCCTGGAAGGGACAAATTGTGGCGGAGTCTAGCTACGTGGTAGAGAACTGTAGCAACCACGCTGTCCGTAACGACGTCAGTGGTGTTGCTGACGGAAATACAGTGGACGAGCAAAAGAGAAGAGATCTGTGCTTCATCCCTTATTACCTGCGTGCTAATAGAGGTGGTAAGGGCCATATGAGAGTGGGACTTCGTGTAGAGTAAGTAGGTAGGTATTTAGATAGAAGATAGACGCCTACAGCGATCGACTATATTGTCTGATAGCCTAGAATCCTGTTTGCCGATAATGTGTTCAAAACAGAGCCTACTGACACAATAGAGCATGAAACTATTTGAAGACACATCTGCCAGTGCAGTAAGACAAAAAAGCTTTCGTTATATTTTAAATGGGTTGTGACCAAAAGAAGATAATCTCCTTGGGATAGGATTAGTAGTCATAAGACTGAACTGATAGATGGAGGACTGATATCATATCACCTTTCTTATCGATACTCCCATCATGGTGGAAGGGGCTATATGGCTTAGCTAAGCGACATTCCGCAGCGGCACGCGTGACGTTTGTGTCAGAGTTGTGTCAGGAGGCTTGCCACAACCGGGATCGGCGGGCATCATCTCCCCCTCGTCTCCTTGCCTTCCTATCCCTTCGCTTCTGCCTCTTCCATTCTGCCTCTGTACCTCTTCAATAAAATTTCCGACCGGTCCTACTTTGCGCTGGCCTGTGGCCACTGGGGTGAAACTGTCAATCTGCATTCGCCCAGATTCCTTGTTATCTTACTCCATTGGCTTGAAAAGAGCACGGCTCTCTAGCAGCCCCGGCCTCAGACCTGGAGATGTCACAACTGTGAGACCGAAGGGGAGTGCTTCTCTTTTATCTGGCCGAGTCAAATCCCTATTTGCTTCATTTTTATTCACATTGACCGAACGCGCTTCATCATTTTCGTTTCGCAGTCCTGGCGTTTCAGCTCCCCCACGTCCCGAACATGATCCGCCGCAATTCCGACATCGAAATCCAGCTACCTGATGCCGGCCCAACCACGTCAACCGACTCTCCCAATGAGCGGGATGTGGAGATGCTGTCGGATGGACAGACAAAATCGCTGACTTTACCGCCTCATATTGCAGCCCGTTTCTACAGAAAGTCGAGTAAAGGCAGGCGCGCTTCTTCCACATCCTCCCGTCGCAGCTCGATATCCTCCTTGCATTCTCATCATTCGAACGTTTCTTCTCATGGCGGACCGCAAAGTGATCATGTCGCACAACACCTCCGACGAGCGTCGATTATCGAAAGTCGTAAGGCGCGACTTGCAGATAGAGCGGCGCATGCTGAAAAAGTGAGACTGCGTGCTGCGCTTGCGAAGGCTGCCACTAGGAACTTGCGAAGAGAGGAGAGAGCGCTGGCTGCGCAGCAAACCCGTGAGCGACTTCTTGCAGAGATCGCCGCTAAGTGCGAGGAGGAGGTAAGGCGGGCAAAGAAGAAGGCTGAAGATAACAAGGAGAGGAAGGCTGCGGAGCATGCTCGACTTCGGTTGGTGATGGCTGAGAAGTTTGCGGAAGCCGAGAAGAGGAGGCTACTGTATCAACAGAATCAGCGACGGCATCGCACTTCTAGCTTACATGCAGCGGAGGAGAAGAAGATGGTGAAAACAGTTGTCAAGTCTCTTACCCGAGATGCCGCCGCGAAGATAATACAGAAAGCCTGGAGAAACCATCATTTAAGGGTAGTCATGAACAACTTCCGTGCGCTCAATCTCTCCCTCGAACGTATCCGAACGATGATATTCGATGAGGTTGGAGCTTTTTTGTCACAGGAAAATGTATTGGACACTATGGCAAAGGTCCTTAGGTTGTTCGGGCTTCAGGATATGGAGGGCGGCACTATGGGTGAACGAGGTGCTGTCCGCACTTTTCTCAGCAGCTACTTGATTTTGGCACATCCAACTCAAGTCTTCAGTAGTAATGGGGAGCAAGAGCAGGATCTGATCGCGAAAGCACAGGACTTACTGGTGGCCTTTGAACAAGTTACTACCCAGGTGTCATCTGGACGTTGCTCCCCTGCATCGAATTCAACAGAGCTCCAAGCTCTGCGCGAGTCGTATAACGTCTTTTTCTCTGCTTTTCATGCGTGGAAGGCGCATGATTCTACTGTGCTGATTGAAATCATGTTAGCCCAGTTCATCGAATTGGAGCTCATTTGGCAGGCTGTGAAAGATGACCGTGATGGAGGAGTTGCGGACGATTACCAACAAGGCATTAGGCAAAACCAAATTCTCCTGCTGGCAAAGCTAAAACGTCTTGCGGGCCCTGAAAAGGCGCTGCAGATGGTCAGAGAAGCTTTGAGGAAAGCCAAGCGGGAGAAGAAACGTACTGCGTCTTCCAAGCAAGCCATCCCACGCTCCGTCGAAGTTCCATCCTCATCGACTGAGCTCCCTCCAGAAAGTGCGCCTTCTCCTATCAGTGAGTCCTTCAACAAGGTCGACAGTGCCGTCCTTCAAGAGCTGGACAAGCAAAGGAACTCTCCACATGAGCAGTTTACCAAAGCCTTGACCGCTCTACCTGAAAACCGTGTTTTAGTGCATGAACTTCTGATTAATAAGGAGTTTAAAATCGATCAGGAGTCCTACACGGAGCCACGGAAACGGATCATGAAACATATGTGCGACATGATGAGGAGGGATGTTGATGCTGGACTAGGCACCAACTGGACTGTTGCGATGGCCACAGTTATTCAAGACAGACTGTTACGTTCTCTCAGACCAGGGAACTCACTGCATGTCCTTATAAGTGAAGTCATTGATCCCAAACTAATCGAAAACCAATGTAAAACTGGGACGTTTTCCTACGATGCGTTCTTCGATTTTATGAGCACTATTTTACCTAAACTTTGCGCACCTTGTCGTGACCCCGAGGTCAAAGCCTTCGCCGAAGACAAATCTGGTGATGCAATTGATCGTCTTGAGAGATTAATGGGAATCATTGATTTGTTGTCATTGGATCATACGAACTTCATGATTCAGGTCGCGGCTCCTCAGCTCATTCAAGAAGCGCCAGGGTATGAACAGAGAGCGTTTGATAGAGGTGTTCAGGCCGGATCGATAGGACTAGCAAAGACTAGACGGTTTTGGCGAACTAATCGGAAAATTGTAATCGATGAGCTGAAGAAGCGTGACCCTGAGAATGCAAACGTCGAACCTCAGCCATCAGCAGCCAAGATCTATGCACAAGGGCTTGTCGACCTCGTTTTTAGTAATGCGCCTGTTTCAGAAGATCTCATTCCGGAGACATTGGATCTCGACCGTCGAAGATTGGAGAGACTCCATTCAGAGGCGTTCAAGATTGTTGCGACAGCTTCAATTCTGCTAACTGCTAAGAACCTCCTTAAGCGTGATGTCAGGTCGCAGTGGAAAGCTGAAGCAGACCACATTGTCTCACTTGACTTCAAAGATATCAAGCCAGATCGAGTGCAATCTATTCTCGAATCGACACATCCTATGCCGGCCGCCGCAAGATCACAGCTTGCAGCGACTATTAGGCGTGTTCTTCCTCCTGCAGCTGCTGCCTCCCGTGTAGCCGCTTCTTCAGTGTCAGGCCAGCCATCTGTTGAAATTTTTACAGAAACAGCACCACAAACTTCGTCTTCGGCGGAGTCGTCCGCTTCGTCCTCCAACGAATCTTCATCCTGTCCAGCAACCTTTACTGATCCAGTTGCTCGTCTCATCCTTTCTCGCTTGCGTGCCCACGTTCTTGCCCGCCTCGGCGCTTCCAGTGCAAGTGAGAGGGTGCGGACTACTACGACCGCTAGCCAGAGTTTGGCAGCAGCAGGAATGCCAGAGTTTGTGAACCAGGTTGGGAAGCTGGTTGAAGAGCTCGAAAAAGTGAGGGAAGTCGACTGGCTTTGCCACGGTATGGTTTACGAACGGGTGTGGAATGAAGTGACCCCTCAAGGACAGAAGTGATCGGGCAGTCGGTTGTTGTCGTTATATTGTTTATGTTTTCTCTTGCCTGGTGATTACGTTTATATATCGGGTTTCGCTTTTTGAAAGAGATAACGGACTGCATGAGGTAATGGAAGGATAATTTAGCACTGGAACAGGATGCACCCATGGGGATTTCCAGCAGGATGTTAAGCAAGTTCAGGGAGTTCCTAGGATGGATGGACGGCTTAGGCCTTTCTCATAGGGAAACCTCTGGTATAGTCTGTTTTTACGTCGCTATTCATGAACCAATCCACGTATCGTTATTTCACCGCGTTGGCGATTGATCGCTCTCAGTGTTTTGCTTTTAATGGCATTCATCCTTGGCCCTCGCTGCAGGTTCCGTTGATCTCTCGGAGTTGCTTGACCTTCGTCCTATCTGCCACTCGCTTCGTGAATACCTAGGTAGATACAGTAGATACAGGCACCGTACAGCAGCGTACACCCTACCTCAATCGCCACAGTCTGGTAATTCCACGGCCAGAAGAGACAACTTCTTGCCCGACTACCAATGCGATTACATCGAACTGATGCAGCCGTAAAATAATAGACCAGATAGCAGGTAATATTCGTCGTTTGAGATGTCTACCTGGAGCTTTTTTGAGAAATGAACAATGTGCTTTTGCTTTTTCCTTAAAGAAAACCATATTCCTATGTCGATGCCAGTATATGAGAATAATAATATGAAATTCATAGGATACAGACTTAAGAGGGTGTGTTACCTATCAACAATACGTGATTGGACCAGCAGCCGGTGTGTCCCACCAACCAGGTGATGTCACCGTCGGATGCCGCAGCACCGAAAATCTACGGCCATCGAATATCCAATCCACCTGGACGCTTCATTAATAATTGGGCGGCGCAAGCAAACAGGTATCAGGAGCTTTCTTTTTGGGGACATGAACTTGTTCAGATAGTTCAGGGGAAGGCGAAACAAAATTAATTCCCCGCCACTCGTGTGCCGTGTGCCTCCACGTCCCTTGTTCGCTCGCCCACTTTTTCTTTTGAAGACAGACCTCCATGCCTATTTCTTGATTTGCGCATACTACCTAGGTACTTACCTACCTTAGGTACCTACCTAGGGGGATACCTCTACTGGGGGGGGCACATACGGATATTGTCTCTTTCTTAGCTCCCTCATCGAAATTATTCAAGAGAAAATACCTAACCTTCTACACGTTCAGAGAAAGCAAGCGGACTGGATCTTCTTTTCAAATAACCCGCCCGGGGTTGCTTATCTAGGTACCTAATCAATTCATCAACCAACTTCACAAGGCAGAAGGGAAGGAGGAAAAGAGAACCCCGGCTCATCGGCATACCAACCTAACGGCTGCGACAAAAGCCGGAGCGCAGTGAAAGCCGCGCAAGCCATGGCTGCGAAGACCGCCACACTCTCCTTCCTCTCCGACCTTACGCCTCCTTCCCTCGAGCGGACCTGGCTCACGGCTCCGCACCCGAGTCTCCCCATCGTCGCGACATGCAGCTCCGACAAGACGGTGCGAATCTATTCCCTGACCAATTTCAACCTCCTCTCGACGGTGTCCGGCGGGCACAAGCGCAGCGTCCGGAGCTGCGCCTGGAAGCCAAACGTCAAGGGGGAAAGCGTTCTCGCGACGGGCAGCTTCGACGCGACTGTGGGCATCTGGCGGCGGTGGGACAGCTACGGGAGGGCGGAGGGCGGAGGGGAGGACTGGGGCCTTGGTGACGACTCCCCTTCGAACGGGCACGGCCCGCATGACGACGGTGACGACGACGAAGAGGAGTGGCGGTTCGCGGTGCTTCTTGACGGCCACGATAGCGAAGTGAAATCCGTCTCGTGGTCGCCGTCCGGGACGTTGCTCGCGACGTGCTCCCGTGACAAGTCGATATGGATCTGGGAAGATCTCGAAGACGGGGACAATAACTTCGAGACGGTTGCAGTGCTCCAGCAGCACTCCGGTGACGTCAAGTGCGTGGCGTGGCATCCGGTTGAGGAGTGCCTTGCCAGTGCGAGCTACGACGACACGATACGACTGTGGAGGGAAGATATCGATGACTGGGGCCAGGTGGCATGTCTGAAGGGCCACGAGGGGACCGTCTGGACCGTCGACTGGGAAGGGGCAGACAATGTGCCATCCACACAGTCAGTTGAAGACGGGGAAGAGGCTTCTTCGCTACCGACCAGATGGAGAGAGCAGCACGCCCTCTCAGGTCCACGGCTCATCTCCTGCTCTGATGACCGGACAGTCCGTGTATGGCGCCGGCAGCCAAAACAGCAACCATCGTCAAGCTGCTCCTCCGGGATCCCGAGCATCATCCGTCCCGTCGGCACCGACGAGACCTGGAACGAAGAAGCCGTGCTGCCGCGCGCGCACGACCTTTCCATCTACGCCGTTGCGTGGAGCAAGCGGACCGGCCGCGTTGCATCCACGGGCGCAGATGGCAGAATCGTGGTATATGAGGAGCGATTCGTTCCCGCGACTGCCTCCACCGCAGGCAGCGGTGACGCCGACAAAATGGAGATGGACGCAGAACCCACCAGCGCCAGCAGTGACGGACCACTCCGGACGGAATGGACCATTCTTGCGACGGTGGAAGCCGCGCACGGTATTTACGAGATCAACCACATCTGCTGGGCGAAGCGTGCGGACCGCCGAAGGCACCAGGAGCGGCAGGACACCGACTCCTCCGGCAGAGAGGAGGAAGTCCTAATCACGACGGCGGACGACGGTACTATCAAGGTCTGGACGGTGGAGCAGTAGCGGGGAATTTCAAACATACGAATAACCATAAGAGAAAAATAAGGATAGATCTGAAGAACGAATGAACTGAACTTTCCAATATGCCCTACGATGCATGCATAATTCATGATTGATTGATCTGTTTGGTGTATACCTAGGTATGTATATAGCTCTACTTCCTGGTACGAGTGGGATGCGAAGAGGAAAAGATGATAGATAGATGCCCATTTCATGAGACGAATGAACATACATACATACATACGGACAGTACATAATCATATATTATCTAGATCCAAATACCAGATACCTAACCAGCCAGCGCGAATTGTGTTCCATTTCTGTTCTGCCCTGAAAAGGTAATAATAAAAGTCATTGCGAGAGAAATATTAATATTGATGAACGCAACGTTGAGCGATAATAATATCTATGGGTAATCATTGTCAACATTGCCCGAAACTCGACCCTCGAACAGAACTGCAGAAAACAGCATAAGACAAAAAAAGACGCCCTTCCGCGGATCGTATCGTAAGAGGCAGGCCTCGCGTGATATCTAGCTATCCTATCCATATCCTAGGTAGGTACCTCGTATATACAAAAGACACCCGAAAACAACCCGATATAAGTAAAGAAATAAGGGGGAAAGAGCCACTCATCTCCGATCCTGTCTGCCAGGCTCGTCCGCTGGCTTGCGAGTCTCACTTTGCTGGTCTTGATCCTCCTCGTCGCTGTTGTCTTCTCCAATCGAATAGCGCTCGCGCTCCGTTTCCGGAGGATGCAGACGGTCAAGCTCCGACTCGTCGAAGTCCCCGGCTTCAATATCGGTAGCCTCAGACCGCTTGTTGCGGAAACGGTCCAGAACAGAGCGGCTGTTGGCGCTGCCATTCTGATAGACCTCGCGGTAACGGCGGTTACGACGGCGGCTACGCCAGATAAGGAACCCCCAGAGAGACACCCCGACAATAACGACGAGAAGCGCTGTCTCCCCGGACTTGGCATATGCCTTCCATTCTGCCTGCTTCAGCTTCTCCTTTTCCTGCTGCTCGACGGCAGTGCTATTGGGATGACCGCCCACGGAGGTCTGAGGCAGCTTCTCACCATCTATGCGCGATTCCGCAGGCTGACCGCCGATACTGGCGATATCCACTTTGATGAAACGATCAAACATATCACGGCTCCGGCGAGGGACATCATACGGCACCATGTGGCTAGCGTTATAAAAGAGAACGTAGGTCAGGTTTCTCGCTTGTTGGTAGATACCGGCCGGCTCTCCTTCGAATGTCCAGTCGCGCCGTGGGGCCCAAACACCGGGCGAGGTCTCAAACCCAGTTCCACCGTTCCATTTCATGTTGGAGATGAGCTCTTCCGTGCCGATATGATTGCAGATGAGATCCTTGTCTCCGCTGAAGAGGAGGACAGGAATTCCGGCCTCGAGCAGTCCCGGCAGCAACTGTATTGAAGGCACCGAATTCTTGGCCCGGAAGGAACTACTCACGGCACCAGAGCATTCCTCCCAGCCGGTTTTCTTGTCCGGATTGATGTTCAAGGCCTTGACAACGTCCGGCCGACGCAGGTACGGAGTGACATATTGCAAGTCTGGGGGCCATTTCATGCCACAAGAAGGATACTCGTCACGGAGACGAACGTCGTACATGTTGTAGCACCGGCCATCTGAATCGACCGTCAACCTGAGCAATTCCTGCAAAATTGACTCACAGTCGGAGATGTCGACTCTGTCTGTTCCACCAGAAGAATCCAGACGAGACAAGCAGACGGATTGCATCGTTTCCAGCTTCTTGGCGATCTGACTACCACCCTGAATAAGGCCTTCCTTATAGGCAAACGTCAAGTAAGCTTGGTACTGCTCCGTCGGTGATATCCAGCCGTTTCCGATCAAGAGACCGCGAACGTTCCATTGTGGTTGACCGGGGGCGAGCTTTTGGTTCCGCTCAAGAATGGCTTTCGCGATGTAGGGAATATGCTGGCCGGCGTAGGATTCCCCAGCGATGTAGATCTGTAAGAGGCGTCAGATAAAGCCCGGTGGTGAAGAGTTATGAGGAAGGGTCTCGCAAAACATACATCATCGCGCTCGTATTCCGGGAACAGCTCAAACCACTTTTCCAAAAACGTGATGAATTGAGATGCCATCTCGGGCAGCTCATGGAGATAGCTGTCCGTATTGACGTAGCTGAAGCCGGTCCCCACCGGCTGATCCACGAAGAGCATGTTGGCAAACTCGTACCACGACCCATTATTGTATTCTAGCGCGTGGTCATCCTTCAGCCTGTAGGGCCCGACCTCCATCAAGGCGCCATCCATAGAACTGCATCCCGGTCCACCATTCAGCCAGATGACGGTGCGCTGCCGGTTGGCTATGTGGTGATTTTGAAAGTGCCAGAAGAAGAGGTTTCCATTGTTTTGGGGATCAACTTCGATGTGTCTGGCAGAGTGAGGTGTCAGTATTTCACTAGCTCTCTGGCCCGGAGCGATAGGGGATCATTGGAAGCGCGCATATGAGGGGGACGTACCCAGCATGCATCTTTAGGAGCGGCTCTGGCGCTCCCGGGAGTGAGCGGACATAGTAATCGGCTGCAGACTTGGCCGCGGCGGAAGTAGAATTGCCTAGGAGGAGTAGCGACAGAGCCCATAGTGATGCGGAGACGAAAGCGCTCTTCTTCCTCCCCCAGCCCCCGCACGAGGGCAATGATAACGAGACCATTTTCCCAAGGGAGCCTGCAATCCGGGGACTGCTAAGAGGGGGAATTGTATGACTAGAAGGCGTCCGTCAAGGACTTGGTGGCCGCCGCTCAAGCCGGCATCGATGCCGCGATGGACCAGGTTCGCTGCGCGCGACAATCGGGGAAGACGGAGGAGTCGGAGGGCAAACGGAGAAAGGGAGGAGAGATGCAAGAAAATGGCTGGAATCCAAACACAATATGAGGCCTTGGGGACAAGAATTAGCCCAGGCCTTTGGAGAAAAGAGAAGGCTATAGGAGCGAGCAGGATGCCCTTAGAGACGAGACTCGTGGCATTCCCGCGAGGCAGCTCCGGACGGCGGTGCGGCGGCGTACGGACTGCGTACGGCGCAGGACAGGGGATCCGGTGGGCGCCGGGCCCGCCTCGGTGCGCCGAGCGGTAACGTGACGGTAACGGACAGCCTCCCGCCGTGGCGCAGCACGAGTGCTGCTGACGACGCCCGGTTTCGAAGCATCCTGTCGATCATAGGCTATCTATATGATATCTCCGCGAGAGTGCAAGAGGTCAGGGACAGTCCGACGAGAGAACCGCCAAGCCCGTGGGCGGACGAGCAACGCATTCGTCCTCCATGTGATCCAGTACTTTAGCAGGCGGTGCCAAGTACTTGTGCTGCTGCACCTCAACTGTCACTCGGTTTCAGCCACAGGCTCCTCCTCGTAGTCCTCAAAAGTGGCCTGGAAGCCCCTGTCCTGGATGGTGGATGACGCAACCCTCCCCTCTCCTTTTTGTGCCGGGACGCGACGTACGGGGTACGGAGTAGGAGTAGTATTATCTCACCTGGATTATCGGTACGGAGTGCAGTGGCATCTGCTCCATATTTCCCAATTCGCCCTGCAGATCTTTGTCCAGTTGTAAGCCTTGGTCCATAGGACTTATCTCTCCGTTCTCAATCTTGTGTTCCTGTCGAGAGGCGTCCGAATTGCACTGCACTACTCTACAGGTTCTCTTCTTCTCTCCTGCCTCAGATTTGCCTACACCAACTCTCTCCCCACTGCAGAGTCGTCGCAGCACTGGAGGTCCATTACGTCGTCACTCGACGGTATCGCAGCCATGCTGCGTTCACGGGAATATCTCGCCTGGGCCTGGAGGTTAATTCTCGAGCCAGGCATCCTGCTTCAGCCTCTCGTCGCTTTTGATGGCCATCTAGTCTTTCATATGGCGATTTCGGAGGGACTACCCCCAACTCTAGGCTGCAGGTCTGCATGAAAATGGACATCTTGCTTGCCAACCCTTTGTGACCGAGGAGTTACTAGACTATTTCTCCTTTAGGGTTCTATGGCTGCTTGAAGACCCCGCTGAAGCTCCTTAAAGTTGTTTCCAACAAGGATTTCTCAGGAGTTCAACTGGCAGATCATGATTTCGAATCATAGTAGTACGTCTCACATGGAATATCATGTATCTACTGTACCGGGCAGGGATCTCATCCCAGCCGCGTTGCTTCCGAACCAGCCAGGATTTGGAACCTAAGTAGGTCTCGGTGCCTTCCAGTGCGCTGCAGCAGCAGAACTCCAGAGCTCACAACTAGCTCGAACACGCAAGGCCGGTTCTGATGGACGGCATATCAGCAGTTTTCTTTGCTGATTAGTTCCGACATCTAGCAGTTCCCTGTTCAATCTTTGAATGCCGATACGGAGTTCAAAGCAGATCGGCGACACCTCTGTCGGCGTCTTTTGCTATCAGATCGACCATTCCCTTTCGTTGCGTCAGCGCAGTTACTAAGGTAGAGACAGCGCACAACGTACCTCCGGCATGATCGCCCGGCCATTACTGTCCTTGACATATCGATAAGGCAGTTCCGTGCTCTCGTGTTTGTTGAACCGCAGCTCAGGGTTGTCGATATATGGGATTTTGTCCAGGGGAACTATGCGTCCATGTAAGTCTACTGATGATCGGATGTGGATCTTCCCAATATCCAGGTACCCGGGGCGTAGCACCTTTCTCCTGTACGACCATGCGTGTCACCCTTACGGCAGTATCTGTGGACATCTGCTTAGGTCCAAGCCGTCTTCCCACATAACCTTTCTTCCGCAGCTCAGAAGTTCGATCTATCCTGGGATTAGCAGGAGCTCCCAACAGAGCGGCCGAGACACGGGGCCACATAAATGTTCAAACGTACCTCGCGGAGGATCATCGCCTGCGCGGAGATCATAAAGTTAGCCCTTTTGAGTTCAACAACCTACCCGTTAAATTGGTAAACGGGACTCAAGATGTTTCGCACCGAGGATGCCACCAAATAAAAAGACCTCGAATTGGTCTCCGTCCGCGGGGCTCAAGTCCGTCTTTGCCGCTGGATCGAGCAGGCAGACCTTGGACTTTCTGTCCGCGAATATCTCCTCGACACTGCGCCGCTCGACTTCAAGGGCCTCTGTCTTGGCCAGATCCTCTGGCACCTGCAGCGAGGCAGGAACGGACGTCAGGAGAAACCTTGCCCCCGCGGCTCGCGACTCCCGAGCAATACAGGCGTACTCGAGGGCGGACCAGGGCCCCAGTTCCGGGTCGAGGTGCTCGACCACATAGGTCACCGGTGTTGGCTTTTCGTCACCCATGACTGAAGGGACAAACGTAAATGCCCGGATCCAGTCGGAGGGAGCACGCGCTTGAAGTTCTCGACGATGATTGATCCGAATGGGCAGGACTGGTATGTTCTGGAAAACACAGGGAAGCAATGGACGTCACGAGAGTCGAGATGACGGCGGAATTGCACCGGTGGCGGACTCTCGTGGCAATTGAAGAACGAAAGACTCAGCTCAACAGGCCCGACGCAAGAGGAGATCAGCCCTGTCTCTGAGCCCGCGTCTGTTGGCGAGTGGCGACACTTGTACGGGGGAGAATGCGCCGTGATAGAGATGGTAATCCAGTGTGGAAAAGAAACACTGCGTAACGCCCTCCGAGGCTGCCCCGACGCCGTGATTGGGCGGGCGGATTTTTGGCAGCGGAGGCCGCTTATAGGCAGACGGTGGACCCCCGTCGAGGGCAGACGAGGAGAGGCGGAGAGGGACCGCAAGAGTTTCAGTCGCTGTGCGGAGGCAAAGGCGCTTCAGATTCACCAAAATCCCGTAGGAGAGAACAGTAGAGCCAAGTACTCGTAGTCCCGGTCCTTCGTCCAGCTCGCACCGCTTGCACCGGAAGCCGTCTGTCGATGATACGCAGCCAGCCAAGAGACCCGACTGTCCTCCCCTCCTCTGCCTGACTCGTCTTTCTGTCAGACAGGCTCGTAAGATCCTCGTTCACTTGAGGTGTGAGGTGGCTCCGGGTGGCCGAGCTCTCGCCTGCTGCACGACGTTGGGAGGGTAAGGCGTTGGTGTCGCTCCCCCGCCCTCCCTCACGCTTGGGCTAACGGCTGCTTTATCGATACCGTCCAGCAACCAATTCCACCTCCTTCAAGCCACCGCCTGCACCACCACCATTCCCCCTCCCCGACGGCCAGGTCAATTATTCTCCTTCTCTCTTGCCCAGATTCTCCTGCGGAGGCTTGCCCTCCTGGCATGTGTACTGCTCTCTCCCCATAGGTTTTCTTTGCCTTGCGGTTCAGTCGTCACTGCTAGTACCAAGGCGACCGGGGTGCCCGCTCTTTGCGCCCAAAAAGCGTCCTGATATTTGACCTGCCGCACACCAGCTCCACTGTTGCACCTTGCTGGCGGACGTGAAAACGTCGATATCCTTCGCTGATCCCTTTTTTGTCGGGTCTCTGTACCTCGCACGTCCCATTTCGTAGCCCTTTATTGCACTCTCGGTACCCAAGACAACAATCTCTTGCGACTTCAGAGTTATTTGAACATCACCGCTCTTCCTCCACCCAGTCACGACCCTTACGAAGTGCGACACGAGCATACGCAGAAACCGTCATCATGAATCCGCATCAGCAGAACAAGGTTGATATCAACGTGAGTGTGCACTCCTCTTTCCCCAATGCGCCAGCCCGGACTGACGTTGTTGCCCCGCCGCAGTCCTTGAGTCCCGAAGAGCAGCGTCTGCTGCGTCTCTATGGCAAGGTGCCAACCAAGAAGGACCTTCTCCAGAACAAGCTGAAGGTGTGTTCCGGTTTCCTCTCACCCTTTGCTCCGCGTTCGCTTCTCCTAACGGCTCTTTTAGGAACGAAAGTACTTCGACTCTGGAGATTACGCGCTGAGCAAGGCCGGCAAGGCTTCGGACGTGGGCGTCACCAACATCGGCTCCCGTCATCCTCTTCCCGAAAACATCCCACATTTGACGGCAACATCCCCCGGCGCGAGTAACCCTGCTGCGAGCAACGGAGCTGGTATTGGTACTCAGGCACAGCCGGTCCCTGGTAGCCTCAGTGGTCACCCTGGATCTATTGGATTCCAGAGCAGGAGCCCCATCAGGGAGAGCAGTTTTCTGCACCGGCAAACCAGCGTGGAGGATTCCGAGACGGCTGATCAGAGCGGCAAAGACAAAGATGCGGAGGATCTGAGCGTCAGCCCGCCGCCCGTGAGGGAGGGCGTTCCAATCCAATGAATTGTCATCATCGGGTCGAGGTCGTTGGTTGATGTGCCTTTCTTTCCATTTTACGGTTGTTGTTCCTAGAGAGATGCCTGGCGCTATGGATTGTCTTCCCATGTGGTTGCGGGCGGTTGAACTACGGGCAGTGTGCGCTGCAGAGCAGAGCAAGACAGAACAGCGAGGAGCGAAAAAAAAGCGTATGACTGAAAGAAAGGGGGAAAAGGTGCAAAAAGTCTGCGAGTCTTGACTTTGATTCTGACACTTCAGGTTCTTCATCCGTCCGTCTTCACACTCTTGAGGCTTCAACAATTTGTACTGGCCAAGCATGCTGCGCTGGTCGAGAGCCCTGTTTCTTTCTCTTTCTCTTTGACTTTACGCACTCTCATCCTCCTGTTGTCTTGTTGCTTTTCCTTCTCGCTCCTCTGTTTTCCTTTTCCTCTTGTCACATATCCGCCCGTCATGTTATCATCTCATGGCATTCCTAAATGTATGAGAGTCTTTTTCATCTTTTTTTCCTCTTTTCCAATTTCATATTCATGTGATGCCATCCCCATCCGGTTCATGTCGTTCAAGTTCATGTTTATTATACCATAGCTGAGCTAGGGCAAGAAATACCTGTTGCATTGCCTTTCAAAAATACGAAACATTGCTCCATTTGATATAGTCCTTGTTTACGCATAACTTGGAATTCTAAACCTACCATCTACTACTCCTGCCTACCTAGGTAGGTAGATACTTGCACTTACTAATGGTGCAACTGGTCTGCGGGTAGTAAATAATGATGTCATCACGGTCCTTGATGGAGGCGAGTTCGACTTCCAGAACAGGAAGGAGAGCCAGATGGAAATGGATCCCACCTGTCAAGACAAAGGCATGCTACTTTAGCCAGCTTCCCTCGGAACGGTACATCCTCTGGCGGCCTATACGGACATGCATATAGGCATGTTACTACTTGGTAGTACGTTACCTACTTCTAGTAAATCATCTTCGTATCCATATCCGCAATTAGCTTCCAAAATCTTGGGATCAAGAGCATCTGTGTATGTACAGTACATTACGTGTAAATTCCATACCGATGTAGGCATAGAGATTTGTCATACAGGTGATAGTCATTATCTCTGCCGAGAGCATTACTAAAGAATCACATAAAAACCAGTTGAATGTGACGGAGATAGATAGCTGCAGCGTAGGTATATAAAGTACTGTACAGGCAACCGGGTAATCCTGACCTTCCGACTTTTTAATTAATTGCCATGCTTTCGCAGCCTACTCCACGAGAACCGCGAAAAAAAATGAACGTGTAAATATCCACAACGTTGAATATGTAGGCATCTCCGCTAAGTAAAAGTACAAGATATAAGAAATTCAGTCCTTGAGACTGCCGCCCCATCCAGGGGGTTTCACGGGGGCGGATTCAGTTCTGCAGGGCGGTAAACCCAGTGAAGGAAATTCGTTGCGGGAGGGCAACGGTGGGTATAATAACGAAGGGGCAGATGAAAAGGTGCATTCCCGATTCGTGCAATAAAGGTAGGGTAGGGGTCGGAGGGGCAGTGTTGGGGAAATTGATGTCATATCTGATGATTCTTGTCCTTCTCAAGCTTCCTGTGTTCTGTATCCAAGATCCTCACTCTATCCCTCTGTTCATTCAGATCGTGCCAACACTTCATTACCAGCCACTGTTGGACAATGTCTGTGTCTCTCCGAGACACGCAACTCCACACTAGTAAATGCAGCAACGTCTGGACAAGTGGATTCGCGATGCAGGGACTCGAAAGGGTGGAATAGGGAATTAAATGCGAACAGGTTCTCTTAGGTACGGACAGAGATCTGGGTATCTTGATCAGACCATAAAGAGCTCCGTATCATGCCTGGCCATGTAGTGGGGATCTTGGGTTTCTTCGGATACAATCTCTGCGAAAGAAATGCCCCCGAACAACGGGACTCCAGGGGTGTTCCCAATGTCGGCTAGGCTGGCATGTCGGATCTAGTCGTTCCGCAGCATCGGCAGTGGGACGATGCGTATTCGGTCAATTCCCTTAAATCGACTGGCACAGTTTCCGCTTGGCGAAACGTGCCCATGGCCCTTTGTCATGCAGGCCAGCGCTGCGTGCCAAGCGACGCAAACACGACGAAAAAGTTATCCGCATTCCCCCAGTTTCCTTTGCCCCCTTCAATCTGTCTTCCAATGGCTTGCTAGTCCCGCATCGATATCATCATCTCTGCTCAGATAGAGTTCGACAGCATACAAGGCCATGGTGCTGGCGAGATTGACCCATTTCCAGAAATTCCCGCCGCCGCCACCTTGATTGCTCCACCATTCCCCGCTGCCTCCCATCGCCTGCGAAGTGGATGCAAAGTGCTGCATCAAAAGACTCGTGTAAACTGCGATGAGAATGGAGGGGTAAAACCAGCTGAGGAGGCCCAAAAACTGCCCCGCGGCGTCGGAATCATCCAGTGACGCTTCTTGTGACAAAGCCCGGGCTCCAGACTCTCGAACGGCAGGTATTATTCGCGTTGCAGCGTAAAGGACGAAAAGGCGGTAGGCAAGCGATATGAGAACGGAAGGCGTCACAGCGCTAAATGCTGCTGTGATGACATTGAAGGCCGCATGGATTATAGAAGGCAGGAGGGATAGAGCGTGCATAATGGTGGTGTATGACGCCATGATTATTGGCGGGAGCGGAGGGAAGTCCGCGGCTTGGGACGGAGGAGGAGTCTGTTCGACCGGGTGCGATGGCTGATAGTCGGTGAAGATCTGGTAGATGCAGAGCACAATGTAGGCAAACAGAAGAGAGCTCTCCACCGGGTTCCCGCGGCCGCTGCCAATTCCCCAGGCACACAAGATCACAGCGCAAGTGATGGCTACGCCAATCAAGGCGGAGTCGACGTTGGATATCTCGGGGAACTGAAGGACACGCCAGAGGAAGTAGACGGAGCTGGATATGATCGACGCGGAAAGCACAAGGAGTCCAATCTGGCATGAAATTAGCATCCTTTAGGCGGGGTGTTTCAGAGATATGTAAAGGGGATATACCATCCAGCTATCACTTCGTCCACCTCGGTTGACGAGCCATCGAGTGATCTGCCCCGCTGCCTGGATGACCAACAGGCTACAGAATCCTTCCACCAGCTGGAATACCGGAGTCGACCACCTCAACAGCTTATCCCAGCTCCCGATGGTCAAGGTTTCTATCAGGCCATCCGGACCGAAGATCCAGTCATGGACCGAAGTATCCTGCGCCCTCTTCCCGCTGAAGGTCCGTTCCACCCATCCACTGTCGTTGTCCGTGTCGATCGAGAATCGATTCAGTGACCAAATGAGCAACGACGGGACAATGAGCCACTGGGTCGACCGGATGAGGACGATCAGGGCGGAACGGACCCATGATCGTTCCGGTGTTGTAAGCTTCAGCAGCGAGAAGAGGAAATAGAACGTCGCGAGGGACAGAGAAAAGGCGAGTCCGCACGTCCGGCCACCGACATCGAAGGCGAGAGGAATGGAGACGACGATGACGGCGAGGAAGATGGCGGAGGAGAGGACTCGAAAAAGCCACATCGACGCGGCTTGGATGGCGAGAACGTGCTGGCACAGCGCAGGACGATGACAGAGGCAGACACAGGACGCAGAAACAAACACCACCGCGCAGACACGCCGCTGAAGCAGGAAGAAATTTGTTAAGTTCACTGTGGACCTTCAGGAGAGAGAGGGCGCACCGAGGGCGTTGGTTTTCGAAAGCACGCGATCTGGCGGCGCTGGATCTTATCTGCAGGCGGGACCGGTGATATCTTCACGTGGAACGCTGCTCGACGCAGCAGGGCAGACGCGCGCACCGGACAGACGAACAGGGAGCCCTGCTCTGTTTTCCCAAACAGCAACGGCTGTCTGACGAGCTCAGTTTCTGGCAGGCTCGGAGTGAGGATTGTTGTGGAAAAATTTTGGCGTTGTGGTTTAGAGCGTCAAGGGACGCGGTGCTTACAGGGTGCAGCGTGCAGGGGAGTCCGGCCTTGAGCCGTTGACCGCACAAGTGCGGGCACCGACGCGGAGGACGGTCAGAGGGAGTGGAGAAAAAAAAGAAAAAAAGGAAAAAAAAAAGAAAAAGAAGTCTGCAGACAGCAAATCAGCTTCTGCTTCAAGATGCGTGCTGCAGACGATATGTTCCTCTTGTCTTCGGTGCCGGTGAAGGAGCTCCGGTCGAGGGTCTCTAGACCTGCACGGTGAGGTGTCCTCGCAGGCGGGCGCGCTCCGGCCGCGGCGCAGGAGCTCCGGCGCCTGCAGGGGCGCGCGCTAGGCCTGGACGGGCTTGGTGCCAGGCTGACTAAGACAGTCTCTGCACGTGACCGCGTGACCACCGAAGCCCTCGTCGCGAGCCCTAACAAGGCCCGGATCGAGCAGCAGAGCAGAACGCGCCAGATCTCCCGAAGATCTGTCTACATAGATGCTGCGGATCCGCCAGCTGTTCAGGATGGCCGAGGAGTCCGTGGTCAAGAAGCTCAAGCCCTCTCCTCCCCTGATCGGGACTCACAAGTATGCCATGCGCCTCGTAACTCTCCTGTCATGTGTCGATGTTCTGCAATGGAACTGATCCATCGCCTCCTCCAGCGGCCACTTCCACGCCGACGAAGCTCTCGCCGTCTACCTACTCCGCCTTCTCCCGACCTACTCCTCCTCGCCCCTTATCCGCACCAGAGATCCCGCTCTCCTGGAAACATGCCACACAGTCGTCGACGTGGGCGGGGAGTATGACCCCGCCAGAAACCGCTTCGACCACCACCAGCGCAGCTTCAACACCACCTTCCCCAAGCACAGCACCCGGCTCTCCTCCGCGGGCCTGGTCTACATGCACTTCGGGCGGGAGATCATTGCGCAGCACATGTCTCTCCCGCCGGACCATGAGGACGTCGGCCTGCTGTACGAGAAGCTCTACACGGACTTCATCGAGGCCATCGACGCCAACGACAACGGCATCTCCGTCTACGACCCCGCGGCCGTCTCCGCGGCCGGGCTGGAGAAGCGCTTCAAGGACAGCGGCGTCCAGCTGAGCTCGCTGATCGGGGACATGAACTCGCCGGACCCGACGGCCTCGCCCGGCGAGCCGCAGGACGAGGACAGCCTCTTCGCGCGCGCCAGCACCTTCATCGGGCACGTCTTCCTCCGCAAGCTGCACAACGCCGGCTTCTCCTGGCTGCCCGCGCGTGCCACCGTGAGCTCCGCGTACCACTCGCGCACGGAGGTGCACCCGTCCGGGCGGATCATCGTGCTGCCGCAGGGCAGCGTGCCCTGGAAGGAGCACCTGTACAACTTCGAAAGGGAGGCCTCGGGCGGCGGCGAGCCCGACCCCGCAAACCAGGTCTACTACGTCCTCTACCCGGAGAGCGCGACGGAAGGTTCCAAGTGGCGGGTGCAATGTGTCCCCGTCTCAGAAGGCAGCTTCGAGTCCCGCAAACCGCTGCCGGAGGCCTGGCGCGGCGTCCGGGACGAGGAGCTTGACTCCGTCCTGGCCGCGGAGGCGGAGCGGACTGGCAAGCCAAAGATCCCGGAGGGCGCCGTCTTCGTGCACGCGAGTGGATTCATTGGCGGCCACAAGACGAGAGAGGGCGCGTTGGCGATGGCGGTTTGGAGCTTGGAAGACTCGTAGTCGTGCAAGTAGGGCGAGTACGTTGTTCTTTTGAGATATTCCAAAGGCGCGGCCTCGGCTCGCATGGGTACGAATGGGCTTTGCGCGTCATAAAAAAAACACAGCTTTAATTCGGACTTGGAGATGTGACTATCAATTGATGTATACGCGTCGGCTTTAATGGTAGATCCAATGGATGCTACAAAAATCAGAAGACATGGGAAATGACATAGACGAATGAACATGTTCATTCCTTTGTTGCAACTGAATAACAGTCCTATTTACCATTTGACCTTCCTCGGGGAAGGTAGCAATCTATACTCAGTCCAGTAATACTTAGGTAGCTTTACCCTAGACGCCACGAACAAGCACTACTTCAACTCCGGTCCCGCCAACTCCCACTCCACCTTGCTGATGCCTCCCTGACCCATCAGCCACAGCGTCTTCAGCTCCGGCCCAGTCCAGGCGAAGTTCTGCACCGTGTAATTGGTCTGCACCGTCAAGATGAGCTGGCCCCGGGGGTCGAGAATGTCGACACCCCGCCCATTGGCGGTCAGGATGTACCCATTCGCAGCGACCTTGAGGCCGTCCGGGACGTACCCGGGGGCGAGGTAGATGGCACGCTTGTTGGACACGGTGGTACCGTCGGGGCTGACGTCAAAGGCATAGATGGTCCTGCGTTTCCGTCAGTATCGTCCCTGCTGCCTCGACCTGCCTCCGGAGGCCTTCCAGGGATATTACCTGTGGCCCGTAGCGTTGAACGGGGTTCCGGGGTGGCCGTATTTGGGATCGACGGGTCCACTCACGGCGCCTGTAGATCGCAAGTCAGCCGGGCCTCTCCTTTTGTCTCGGAGAAGGAGGTTATGTTGGACAAACCGGTGTCGCTAATATACACAATCGAATAATCCGGACTGAACGCAATGCCGTTGGGCTGGGCAATCGTATCATCCACTACGAAGACCGCGCCCGATTTAGGGTTGTACCTGTAGCTTGCGCACGGCAGCTGCGGAGGGGTATCGGTTAGAGAGTTGAACCAGGAGTATTCTGTGAATACAGTTAGTGCTCAGTTCTCATCCCTCCCGGAAATGCGAAGGACTACGAACGAGGATCTGTGAACCAGATCTCCCCAGTCTTCTGGTTGACTGCGAGATCGTCAATCGTGTTAAAGTAGAAGCCAAAGTAGTTGTTGAGCAGTGATGTCGTCTTGTTCGTGAATGGGTCAAGTGCCCGCAGGCCAACACGCTGCTCGCCGCCTCCAATCGAGTTATTGCCCCCTGAAGCCCCCCAGATGATTTTGCCGTCGTGGAACGTGCCTCCATTGGGAGCATATACAGGCGGGTCGGAGAGAAATTCAGATAATGTGGGTGGGTCCTGATTCAGGTCGATGACAAGCTGCGGTAAATACCCCGGCGGAGGGGCCAATTGGGAGAGATACAGCTTGTTTTGTGAGGCAACATATACAGGGGCCTCATGGACGGCATTGGAGACCTTAAAGACATACTCGTAACTGGGGTTGGAACCAAGCACTTCCAGACCTCGTTCCTTGTCAAAGACAAGGAAGTTGGCGGATTTGACATTATCCAGGGTGGTTCCATTTGCTACCGTGATGTCGCCAAAGGTAGTTGCCAGTGAGCTGGTGGAAACATTGCGGAAGAAGTGATATCTAGCGAACTTAGCACGCCACGTTCAATATGCAACTTATAGCCCAAACTTACGGTAGGACGTTAGCATATTTATTGATACACACCACAGACGGACCACAATTCTCCGCAATCGGATCGGTGACACCGGTTTGTGCGCCGACGAGGCCGGCGATGAGAAGAAGAGAGCAGGCTGACCGGGGTGAGCGCATGGTGACCTCCCACACCTTCGGCAGACAGTAAAGAAGAAACTGGAAGTCAGGCTAATCACCAGACTCGCAATCCTGTTCACTGGCCCTTATATGTTCAAGCGAGACCCCAACCAAGGATAAAGTCCGCGACTAGGAAAAGAGGGGCTCAGGAACATTCTGTCCGGACAGGTGACTCCGCGTTAACTGGTTATAGTAATTGACTGACATGAGCACCAGTCATAGAGGCCTCGAGGTGTAAGGCGTGGGGCTATCAGGCAGCGCGTAGAGGACAAGCTTTCACATCCCCCGTATATCTCTCCTGTCATGGGGTAAAATGGCGGAGAAGATCACCGGCGAAGCTTTTCGGCCGGCTTAACGTGCTGATCAATAGCGACTTCGACGGTGGAGCTGCCCGGCAATTCGTGAGCGTGCAGGAGGTGATCAATTGCCGGAGAATTAGGCAATATTGGGAGACAGATGCGCCAGGATCATGCATAACTCAACCGTCGTTGTTGGTTGCCGAAGTCTTGCATCGGAGAAACTCCGAGTCGAATGCCGCGAGCTGACTTGGCAACGATCGGGATGGAATGTTGCGCAGCACGGCAACCGATAGCAGGTCAATGTCGGATGCTCAAGGAGCTGATATCCTCGATGCTGCCAGTTCCATCGCCCAACGCCTGAGCGTCCTTTCCGCCGCGTGGACTAATATCCGAGGTGTCTTCCCGCTCTCCAAGCGCTCGTTGGATGAGCTTTGCCTTCATAGATGCAGCCTTGAGCCGTTCATCGATATCAGATACAGCTTCTTCGGTGTTCTCCATGGAGAAAGCCGCTGGGTCTACCAGTGCCAGGAGGTTGCGGATGTTCTTCTCCAGTCTTGAGCTCTCCGGAAGACTCGGCATTCCCTTACAGATCGAAGGCTGGATCAGCAATTCATCAGTTCCTCTAGTCTCCCCGTTCGTAGGAGCTCTCTTGGAATCATTTTCTGCTTCTCTTGTCTGATCTTGCTTGGAAGTATGGGAGTCCGCAAGTCTTTGAGCCCATACCAGGGCTTTCCCGTATAGTCTCCCCATTTCAAGCAACTTTTCGAACCCTTTCTCCACAGCGAAGACGCTGCCTTCGGTGTAGCCTGCTTGAGCACCATCTGCGACTCCCAAGTCGTAGCCTTCTTTGTAAAACCTTTCCTCTAGATCGAGGAGACCATCAAGCAAGTCGTGGTCCATGGAGGCGAATAATAACAACTCGGGACCTTGATGAGAGTATTCAGAACCCGGAAGCGAGATAATGTAGGTATAACAGGGTAGCAGGATATAATCCTGTAGGGACGGCTGGCACGAAGCGGGATCCCTGCTTGTCGTGCGCGAACTGGAGGTCCCTGTACGGGGTGCTGCGAGAGATGATTCATCGAAGCCGGCGGCGGGATCGCTCAGACGAGCGACAAAAAAGCGCCATTCTTTTGCCCCTCCACAACCCCACCATACAACACCCATCATGGCGACAGAACAGAAGATTCTGCCCATAAAGGGCCAGCGAAATATCCTTATTACTAGCGCTCTGCCCTATGTCAACAATGTTCCTCACCTGGGGAACATCGTCGGCTCCGTGCTGAGTGCGGACGTCTTCGCAAGGTGTCTCGTGCCCACTGCCTTCCGGTCTGACTCTTCGAGGCTAACAGCACGGCAGATACCACAAAGCATGCGGACGACCGACGCTCTTCATATGTGGAACGGATGAATACGGTACTGCGACCGAAACTAAGGCATTGGAGGAGGGGGTAACGCCGGAGGAGCTCTGCGCAAAATATAACAAGATCCATCAGGAAGTGTATGACTGGTTCGAGATCGGGTTCGACCACTTCGGTCGCACGCCAACGCAAAAGCATACCGAGATCTCCCAAAGCATCTTCAAGAGGCTCTGGGAGAACGGATTCCTGGAGGAGAAGACGGCTGAGCAGCCGTTCTGCGAGAAGCATGACTCTTTCCTGGCTGACCGCTACGTGGAGGGCGAGTGCCCGCGATGCCACTACGACGACGCCCGAGGTGACCAATGCGATAAATGTGGTCACTTACTTGACCCCTTCGACCTCATCAATCCGCGCTGCAAACTCGATGGCGCTACTCCTGTCCGCCGGCAAACGAAGCACATCCACTTGCTCCTTGACAAACTGCAGCCCGAAATCGAGAAATGGGTTCATTCCGCCAAAGAAAAGGGCGATTGGCCGAAAAACTCCCGTGTCATTACGGAGTCTTGGTTGAGGGAGGGTCTGAAGGACCGTGGTATTACGAGAGATCTCAAATGGGGCGTGCCGGTCCCCCTTCCGGGGTATGAGAAGAAGGTGTTGTATGTGTGGTTCGAAGCCTGTATCGGTTACCCTTCCATCACTGCGAACTACACAGACGACTGGGAGCTCTGGTGGCGTGACCCTGAAAACGTGCAGCTCTACCAGTTCCTCGGAAAGGACAACGTGCCGTTCCACAGTGTCATCTTTCCTGGTTGCCAGATTGGAACAAGAGACAAATGGACCATGCTCCACCATCTCAGCACCACCGAGTATCTCAACTATGAGGGGGGCAAGTTCAGCAAGTCGCGTGGAATCGGCGTCTTCGGGAACAACGCGAAGGACACCGGCGTGCCCCCAGATGTCTGGCGGTATTTCCTTCTGAAGAACCGCCCGGAATCGTCAGACTCGCAGTTTGAATGGCGCTCATTCGTAGACAGCAACAACAGCGAGCTGCTGGCGAAACTTGGCAACTTGGTCAACCGCATCGTCAAGCTTGTTATTGCCGCTTACAACTCAACGATCCCAGAATTTACCGTCCCAGAGAGCTTCAATCCTGCGCTCGATGACATCACCGCGCTTCTCCGCCAGTACATCAACGAGATGGAGGGCGTTCATCTTCGCGCCGGTGTCCTGACAGCCATGAAAATTGCTGAAGCTGGAAACGGTCTAATCCAAGCCAACAGGTTGGACAATTCCCTCATTGCAAACGATCCCGAACGCGCCGCAGCGGTGGTCGGCACCGTAGTGAACCTCATCTACCTTTTGTCGAGTGTATTCTACCCGTACCTTCCTGCCACTTCCAAATCCATCCTGGAGCAGCTCGACGCTCCATTCGCCAAGATCCCGTCTCTCGAAGACATCAAGGATGGTTGGAGGCCCGTGGCTCTGAAACCCGGCCACAAGATCGGCAAAGCCAAATACCTCTTCTCGCGCATCGATCCAAAGAAGGCCGACGAGTGGCGCGAGATGTTCGGCGGCACTCAGGCGGAGCGACTCAAGAAGGAAGAAGAGGCGGCCAAGCTGACGGCCAAGAAAGCCGCCAACAAGGCCAAGAAGAAGGAGAAGAAGGGCAAGGGCACGGGTGCCTCGGAGGACGCTGGACAGAACGTCGAGAGCACGGCCAAGGGCGGCGCGGAGAAACCCACCGTCACGACGGAGGGCAAGGACGACGAAGCGGTCGAGAAGGTCACGGATGGAGTCGCGCAGGTTACCATCCCGACCTCGTGATTTTTTTATTTTTGACCTGAATTTTCGAGTAGAACTTGCAAATCTCGGATCTGGTCTATGTGACGATTAGATGGATGATTACTGCTTACTTCTGTAGATCTTGAATTTCAAGTGCAGTTCTCTATCTATATCTACGCAGTATATCGATATCTACGAATGGCAGGTGGTCCACTGTGGGGCAGAAAGGACAGGATAGGAAAAGACTTGATGTGGTGTGATGCAATGTGATGTGACACGGCGCGACTGCTAGGACCAAAGAAGAAATCAGTAGTAAAAGGAGATAAGAAACAATTCACCCATTTTATGTTATATCAATTGTTATATTTGATCATGTTTCCATCCCATGTATATGTGTAAGAGACAACAAATCAGGCTGTTGGCACAACAAGTGATGGATGCTGGTCAACATTAATCCACATCCATGTAAAGCAGAACAGAGCAGATCAAGGCTTCCAAGAAAGTGAACAAAAGAACAATAGAAAACAGACCAATCTATCTACTCCTGCCTAATCTGGGTCTACAGTAGGTGTACAGTAGGTGTTCTGCCCAGGCTTACTTAGTCCCCTACTCGATCAACTAAGATATCTAGATTGAGACAAGGTAGCATTGCCCAGTTTATTTTGCGATTTTTTGTCTGTTCTTTTTATTTTACCTTCCTAATCTCACAGACAGCCAATAAGGCTGGGTAGGTGACTATTACTAGTTACATAGCATAGAGGGTAGATATCTAGGGGAGCTAAGATACACAGTGTGACACCATGCCCTGTCTGCTTTTCCCTGCTGGCAAGAAGAGATAACCCGTCTTTCTTCCAATCATGCACATATGTGATTCTCTCCGTCGCAGGCTAGTCAAGTTTAAAAAACGTACTGCTAGACCAAAATGACGATTCGCTCAGATGCACTCCCGAGAAGTCCCGTAAGCTGCTGGAAAGGAGAAAAAGAAGTCTGTTATCGACTCACTGATCCATGGCTTCATCTCTCTCTTGCTCTGTGTTGACAAAAGCCACTCCACAGTTTTTTGTATTCTTTGCCCATGTCAAACTCGTCGTAGTTTGCTTAAGTCCTTCCACTATCTTGTCTTTCTAGCGCCAGGTCTAGGTTTCACTTCCTCCGGAGTAACAGGATGAAGCATGACCTTGTTTGGTGTCTGCGGGGTGTTTGCGGAGTACCCCTTACTCCAGTCGTAGCTGACGGCGTACGCAAAAATATTTCCGTTTCGGTTGAACGCAGTGCACGAGATGGTTCCGCCCACAGACGGGTATCCCTTCAGACGGTGCTTGGCGTCCTTGTCCCAGAAGTGGAAGGTGCCGTCGCTACCCGCCGTGCTGAACGTACCGTGGACAGGGTGGAAGGAGATGGCGTTGACGGCGTAGATGTTGCTGATATCGCGGTTGTTCGGCGGCGTCTCACGGTGGCACTTGAAGCTGAAGTTCGAGCTGGAGTCCTTGTCCTCAACGTACTGGATGGCGCAGCGGCCTTCGATACTGCCCACGGCAAAGCCCGTCGCGTCGGTGAAGCAGCTGACTACCCGCGTCTGCCACTTCAAGGGGGACTGAATGGTCTTGTAGAACTTGGTGGGGTTGTCGAGGTTAATGATGTCGATGTACCGGTCAGCCGTGCCAATGACCAGGAGCTTGTTCTTGACGTCCATCGTGTAGACACGCTCCTGACATTCCACAGTGGCGATCGGGGTCGACTGTCGGAGATCCCAATACTTGACAGTCTTGTCCCATGAGCCGGTGACAAGGAGAGGTTGCGCAGTATTTCCGGGGTTGGGAATCATCTGGCAGCATCGGACGGGGGCATCATGTGCGGCAACCTGGATGGCGGTAGTGGTATTCGCGGCGAGATCGAGCATACGAGCAGCTTTGTCAGCGCCGGCTCCGACAACCTTGGTCCCATCCTACACATAATCAACAATCAGATAGGCTCTATAGAGATATATATGCATTAGCTACTCACCGGAGACCAGCAGCAATTCAACACGGGCGCTTCATGTTCGAAGAGAGCCTTTCCCTCACTTTGTCCCTGCTCATTGATTTCATAGATGCGGACTTTCTTGTCCCAGGATGCCACTGCAAGGTGTTCGCTAACAGGCGAAAAACGAAGGTCAGAAATACTGTCCTCTGGCGGTGAGGTCAGGGCGACATCTTTCGAGAGATCTCCAGTGGTACTGGTCTGGCCCGCTGTCGTCGACGTGGAGCCGACAGAACCGAAGAGCGACATTCGAAGGGCGTGAGTTTTCTTTCTTCAAGGTGGAGTCTCTTTCTCTTTTGTGTAAGGGACGAGAAAAATTTTTTTCTCTCCAGAGTTCACGGTGTTGAGAAGGAGGAAAGTTGTGATCCTCGAAGCTGAAGCGCGTGAAGCTCATATGTAACTAATCGGGCGACGCGGCGATCTCAGGCAGTCACCGTCCTGCAAACACGGCAAACAGCGCCCGCCTCTGGTCGGTCGGGCGTATCCGCTCCGCAGGCAACAGAAGCTGCACCGGGCTTTTGCACCAGAGCGCATCTGGAAATTTTTATCCTTCTTTTTACAATATATTGTCTTCTTGAATTCGCATTCATGTTAACCCAGGTAAATTTTCTAGTTCGTATCACATAGAAGATAGCAATGAATTTATGATTTGGCAGAAATAGATGCATTTCGATTCATCCATAGCATAATGGAGCTATTAGGACCCCGGAACCAATTTTATTAATCAACAAAAGGTTACAAGTGCAATCTTAGCAGTAGAGGAAACAAAGAGGAGAGCAGAGGGAAGCCTTTTTCAAATACCCAGGATATAGTCAGAAGTTGTAGAGCAGGCTGCTAAACGAACAAGTGGAAGGCACAAAGAAATAGAGAGGCAGGTAGATGTTTTCAGAATTTCGTCTCGCAACTCAGAAACTCCAACTACTACTTGTCTTCCATCTGATACATTGAAAATACCTGCTTCCTGACTTGGGAAGAAAAAGGTTTGAGCTGACATCTAGATAAAGCGCAATAAAAAGGAAAAGGTTGGTTCTTTACAAGCTCCTCGATTCTTTAGCGTGTGCTGTCATGTCCGACCCGACCGCGAGGATATGGTGTCACCAACTGGCTCATTGGCCACATTGTAAGAACAATTGAATTGAATGTTGGGGTTTCTCTTTGGATGTAAAGTCATAAACCTGTGATTTCTGGATGACGAGTCTGGTCCCGTCGATGCTTCCGTGCTGTTTGCTCGTGGAACAGAATATCATGCTTGGGGGGGAAAAAATAGATAGATCAATCAAAGAAACGAGTAAGAAAATATATGACATGGCTGAAAATAAAGACATAGTACTATTTGGGATAATCACATCGCTTCCAAGTGAGTAGACCTCTAGACGTGTCTTCACTGTCGCTAGGATTGAAAGCACTTCCCCCTGGAGGAGTCTCGCACTGCCATCAATTCTATTTCATGTGGATAATTTTCAGGGAGCTTCCAGGTATTAAGAGGTAACCACTCAGGATCTCTCAAGGAAAGGAGTATCCACTGGAACATAAAATGGAACATTGAATTTGAGAATGGTCTCCAAAGAGAGCGGGAACGGGGATATTTAGTAGTCGTCTTATTGCAATTAAGATATTGAATTCGAGCAATTTTCCCTGGTCACCATTTTTGAGCGACACAGGGCCTAAGCCATTATTTTGTATCCCGATTCTTGAAAATAGTGCAATTCCGAGTCTATGAGGGAGTAAAGAAAATTTGCTCCTTCAAAGTTGAGTCTCAACAGGATCTGAATTGCCTCAAATTGCCTCTTTTCTGCACTTTGAACTTTTCTACGTGCAAGCAGATTGTGTGTTGATGGGGTGGTCAAGGAGGCGGTCAAGTGGCCAAATATGTAGCATAACTCCCATCATCGTTGAAGACCAGTGGCTCACATTTAATATCAAGTGAACAATGAAAATGTGTTTCGAGGAAAACCGAGTGTCCTCAACCATTCCATATATGGCGTTGAGACTATCAATGCCTTTTTGCTTTCTTGGCCCTTTTGTGGAGAAAACAGGCCCGGAAAAAGAGCGGCATCCTGACTATATGCCAATCTCATCTATCTCTAGAGAATGGCAAAAATACAACAAAAGACCGATTCAAAAAAAGATTGACAGCTCTTTGGGCTGCAATGAACAGAATGAACCTCCAGAAATGAGGGAAGGTGAGGATGGATTGCCTGGGTATTGTCCACTGCTGCTCAAAGTCGGTTGATCACACCGAGCTTACATGCAGACATTATAAAGATAGACAGATTTGTCAAGGTCGTTGCTCTTGATATGTTCAGAGCCTGGAATCATCCAGGAGCAAAATGCACATGGTTAAGCAGATGTTGAGAAGGAACTGGATCCTACTGGAATGAATGAAATCAACTGCGTACATATGTTATAGAATACAACTTCTACGAAGGGTGTTGACGAGGCAACAATCGCAAAAGCAGCAGTGTGGAGAGGGGAGGCTGGATTACTAGAAACAACATTCCAGCCCTCTCCGAAGCCAACTGTCCTCTAGCAATTCCTGGAATCGATATCAATGGCAAAACAGGATAAGCTCCCTGACCACGGCCTCGTGCGGGAGGCGTTGGCCTTTGTGCGGACACGAGCACTGGCGGTCCCCCTTTGTCCTGCAAGTCTCATTGTCCTTTAGCCGGGAAGTGTGGAGGAGCTGATGGGCTGCCCGTTATGTATGAGTGTGCAACGGGGCGAGTGGGTACGACGCGATACCCCACAGGACGCCAAGTGGAGCTGATGGGCCGGTGGGAACGCGGGGTGCAGGCTTTAGCGGGCGCCGGCAGGGCAGGGACCGCGGTAGCGTGACGGGCGTCAGCGCCCTCGTGTGATCCGGCTCTGCCGGCTGCGGACGCCGGCCGAGCAGATGGCATGACATGGGATTGCTGCGGACAGATGCACCTGGGAGGCGTACTTGCCAGGGAAGGGCGGGATGGACACTCCTAGACGGGCAGGGATGGTGGGAAGCAGGCGGGAGACAGCGGCAACGGCGCTGCTGGATGGACCCGGAGCTCCGTATCTCGACCTATCCTGAGGTCATCGACGAGCTTACAGTAGAAGCCAGCGTACCTAAATGCGAGAAGGAGCCAGTCAGCGGCAGGAGACAAAGGGCCGGGGGAGGAGTCGCAAGGAACCCTGGCAGGACGCAACCCCGCCTGCGGTGGTCGTCCTGGTCACCTCCGGTCACCTGCCAGCCGTCGTGCCGTCAGGCGATGCGAGCCCCCCAGCCGGCTCTCCTCTGCTCCCCCTCCTCTCCTCCTCTCTCCCTGATCCTGCTTCTTGATCCCTATCTGTCCCGGTCACCGTCTCTCTGCGCAACTGCTGCTCTCCAGTCTTCCAAGGTAAGCTTTTCCTGTTCCTGTTCCTGCAATTCCTCCTCCTCTCTCTGCATGTAGCTGGTGCTGTAGTCTTTATCCACGTCCTGTCCCTTGTGACATCTCCATCTCATACGGGGTACAGACACTCAAATCCATCAGTACCCGTCGAAGCCATCATGTCAGAAGAACTCACCAAGGTCGACTCTGCCATCGCCGGCCTGTCGATATCTCCCCCCAAGGACGAGAAGAAGGTGAAGACCCATAAGCGGGTAACCTCTACCGCCGAGGGCGTCTGGAACATCAACGATCTAGGTAAGCACCCTGCCCGGGAGGAGCAGAGGTGAGTGTCAGAACATGGTTAACCGGTACTCCCGCCGCAGAGAAGGAGGGCATCGAGCTGGAGATTGCAATCGAGACGCAGAAGCTCAATTGGTAAGAGTGATCCTTGTCCTGTCTGGTCTTAATGGCTTGATCAGCTTCCTAGATAGCCCATTGTGCTCCCATACCGGTTGGCTGCTGTGAATGCTAGACGGAACTGCGTTGTTAACTGGTATCTCTTGTAGGAAACTCAACACGTCACCAGCAAGCCTAGAAGATAAGGAAGCTCTTAAGAAATACCTCGTCACACCACCTGTCAAGAAGATTGACCTGCACTTCCCGCTGGGCCTGACAGTTACGGCAAGGAATCTAAAGGGAGTCACAATCAAGGATGCGCTGGACGCAATCTACAAGCAATACAAGAAGAAGGTCGGGGGACCATTTCACCATTCTCTAGAGCATCGCATTCCCTCCGCCCTCCATGTTGTCCGTGATTAATCTCCTTACATACGCTCATCTGTAACCGCAACAGCTAACGTATTCCCACCTCCAGGCCGATGACGAAATGGACAAGCCCATTCTCGCTGGCTTCGAGTGGGACAAGGAAGAGTCGTGGACTAGCCTGATTGTACATCAGAAGAAGGAGGGCGCTCCACCACCAAAGAAATCTAAAAAGAAGGGCGGCGAGGCATAGGCCGCATCTGCCTCCACCATCTCACCACATTGACCTCGATACAGGCCTCTCTGTGGTGACTACAGTGGCTATATTGCCACAAAACTCGACTCTCTTGTTTCTTTTTTTTTTTTTATTTCGGATGTTTGTAGTCCTTTCTACACCTCATCTCTTCTCCTAAAGACGGCTGAGACACGTCTTCACGGTCAGCTCTTTTTCACTCTGTGGAGCTGTACCCTGTATGGCGCTATGTGAGTTTCGCTACTTGCTTCCCGGTAGTTTGCATTTTCTCGGTCGATGGGGATCGTAGAAAGAAGAACAAAGAGGGAACGGGTTCCAGTCTGTCTGTTTTAATTTGCGTTGATTCCTCTTCTGAGACTGTTTCAAGTGAATGCAGGAGGTATTGTGGTGCTCGCCAGTGGCTGCCCCCTTTTTAACAAGATGTGATGGAGAAATCCAAACAGCCCTTTCTGACTTTGGCATGGTATGCCATGTCAAGAAGCTGTCATTCTTTTGCCTCTCTCAGCAGTGCTGCAATGAATCGAGTCCCTCGTTCGGTAGCCGCTTGCAGTCCTCAGAATCAGTTACACAGTAGATGAATGATGCTCGTGCATCATGAACAGAGGCACTTGCGAAGCAAGTCGCAGCAGGAACCTGACCATACCACACCAATGGAGCTCTTAAGCAATACTCGGCCTCTTTAGAGCAGTTATAGTACTGTTTGGAGGACTGTATTTGATGGATGCACAGTACTTGTGTACACATGTTCATATACATACGGATCGAGCAGGGTCAAGACCAAGATCGAGATGACGATTATGAGGGGGAACCAAGACAAAGCAAGGCAACGAATTAATATCAAACGATAATGCATGTACTTCTGTATTTTAAAATTGATTTGGGTATCCAGCCCGTGTACCCGATCTTGTCTATTCTATTCTGTAACAACGGTCTATCCACAATATCTTGTTCCCCATATGGAAAAGGAGGACCCAAAAAAACGCTCACGGAAAGTCCACCCGAGAGGCTTTAGCCTTAGCGAGCTCGTGCTCATGCTCCAGATGCAGCGCAGCAGCATCATTCGTCTCGAACGCGAAGTTCCACAGCCGCTCCGCCACGCTGAGATGGTACCTGTCGGGCCGCGTCGTGAAGTCGTCCGCCTTGGAGCTCTTGCGGCCCACGTGCTGTAGCACGCTCGGTGTCAGCGCCCAGCGGATCTCGCCGTTGCGGTCCGCGTACTCCTCGGTGAGCATGTCGACGTAGCCGATGCGCCGCGACTCGAACCAGGCCACGAGGTCCGGGACCCGCGATCGCGGGAAGACGAGGCCCTGCGAGCAGCAGCCGAACCTGGGCATGTCGTGCACGCCCGCGGGGATCGGGAGCATCGTCACCCGGCCCGCAGCGAAGAAGAGAGCAATGAGAAGCGGCGTGCAGACGCCGCAGAAGAGAAGTATGGTCTCGTTGGCGAGGAAGCGTCTCGTCGGGGGCAGGTAGTGGCGGGTGCCGAGGAGGAGCACGGCAACGGTTGCGATCACGGCGGCGGAGCAGAAGAGGTAGATGGGCCATTCTTCGGTATTCCAGCCCAGGAATTCTTCCGTGTAGAAGAGGCGGAGGTAGAGCCCTGAGTTTCTTTCTGTCAGCTGAGAAAGATATAAAAGTACAAGGGAATGCTTGAAATTTTTTTCACTATATGAGAAAGGGGGAGACGACTCACACTTTGAGGCCCCCATAGCGCCGGTCTGCCGCTCAGCAGTATCCAGAGCGTTGCGCGTCCGATGGTACCACCCGTCAAGAGCAACAATGTCGTCTTCCAGCATGACCACGTACGAAGCGTTGACGGTATAACACGCTTTCAGCAGGTAGGTATAGTCGAACAGGCCCTTTTCCCTCCCCGAGATCCTCGCCTGCTCCGTCTCCAACTCCTTGATATGTTCGATGTCCACCTCATCCGGGTCATACAGGAGAACCGTGTCGGCAAGCTCATGCAGCCATTGCTCCGAGTAGGCGGGATGCTGGTTTGGATCCGTGTGCGCAATGAATAGGATTAAGTGGATATCCGCCCTCTCTGTCTCAGACAGGTCCGCCAGCGCCGTGCCCACCGCGGTCCTGAAGTACCGAGCCTCCTCACGCGCGATGGAAGCGAAACCCACGCAGAAGCCCGGGTTCTCTGGCTTCTGCACCTTGGGGAACTGGGGCATCTGGGCGCCGTTATTGGCCTTGTCGATGAATGCGTTCGCCTGCTGAGCGCGATAGGCGGAGTACGCGGGGAGGTAGCCGCGGCTGGGGTCGAAGAAGAGGGACGTGGGGTCGCGGAAACATCGCATATGGGCGTACTGCACCAGCAGCAGGTATAATAAGATGAAGACGAGAAACACATAGAGGGTGTGAGAGCGGAGGGAAGACGAGGCAGCGCGCAGAGAGAAGAAGGGGCTCAGGAGGCGCATCTCTTAGGCCGTCTTCCTATGACTATCGGGAAGTAGCATAGCAGGTTATTGAGGGCTGTGAACAATGATGATGTTGATGTTGATGACGATGATGACAACGATAATCCCATGCCCAATAGACATAGGAAAACTGATGTATCGGCTTTGTCCATTATATCTCGACGTTGTGTGAACAGAGACGAGGCCCCAAGAGTCCCAAGAAACTCAAGACCGCCGGCCAGCTTCGCGCTCTCTCTTTCTGGACAACTAAAAAGCTTGCCCTGGCAAGCAGGTCCCTCGTTGGTCACCGAAGGAATCACACACGCTAAACGGGGCATCGCCAGGTCCATCGCGTCGTATGGTCCCCGATCCCAGCACGACCCTGAAAAGCACACACGGACGTGCTGCACGAAGGTCGCCGGACCTGGATATCAACGATCCACGGCCCCCGGTCGCCGATCGGCTGATCCCCGCGTGACGTCCCGAGCCCGCAATTGGACGACGCCCGCGGTTAATATCCTCTACATCCAAGGTGAAGAACCACAGAGGCAGCCCAGTGGAGCTGCTGTCGATGAGAGACACATGTTGAACATTCTTGAACACGGCATGGCTTTCACTCGACTCGGAGCACAGACAAATATGTATATATATTAGTAGTACACCACAAAGAGTGTCCTGCACAACATAACAGCACCTTTCACAGCTTCCTCATAATGACCTGGATAACGATCAAAAGAATTCAAGCGCAAGTATATCCAATCCGCTCAGCGTCAGATAAACTGGTCAGTCAACAAAATGAACTTTCGTGAGAATACAGGGCCATGCATGAAAACTAATGATGAACAGCGCTCAAAAAGAAACAAAGACAAAAAACAACCATGCCGCCCCTCCGTTACATGCAAAACGCCCTTCTGAACGCTGATGCTGGGCTGACTAGAACTCTAAGTCCCTTCGCAGGATTGCTAATCAACAGTGTCATGATCTCAATGTCGATCGACTATATAACGTCGAACACAGGTACCAGGAATCAGGAATGAGACACACCAGTCTGCAAGTCCTCGAATAATAATAATAACAATACCCACGTCGTAAAGTCATTAGTTTCACCGATATCAGGCAGTCGATCGTGCTTTCCCGACGTCAGCCCCGCCAAAGAGCACTAAAACAATCTCATCCAGGATCGTAAATATCAAATGCATGTTCAATCGCTGGTTGTTCATCGTGGCAAAGATTCGCCTCGCGGCTGCCTGGGCGTTCGCTCGCCCTACAACATTCCCTGCCAGGTCCGGAATAAGCGTGGCGAGCAGGAGACTTGCTTCCGTACGGCTCCTGGATTTCTCCGACGGAGTTCGCACCTTGGGTTCGCGCAGTACCCCTCCGGGCCACATGGTGTCTTTGGCAAGATTGATATAGCGAAGTAGAGCTTCATCCTCCACAAACGACTTTGCACTTTCGCGCACCTTTCTTTCGATCGCGCCTCCCAGAAGCTGATGGAGGACCACCACAACAGCACGTCCGCGGAGCCAGTTGTTGCCCTTGTTCAGTTCGAAGACCTCGAGAAAGAGATCGCAGATGGGTTTGATAAAGGGTTCCAGCTCGCGGTTTTCGAACGCATTAAGTTCCGCTTCCGCTTCCGCAGCGGACACTGCGTCTTCGGTGGCAAGACCCGGGTAGGGAGCGGTCAGCTGGCTAGTGGCCGCCGAAATGAGGTTCTGGCCCGCAGCAGAGAGCTGATCTAGGACCGCGATGTTTCCAAGGAAGTCATCCATGCCATCGGCGACCGAGTTATAGATGCGGGTTACGATGTCTTTGGTCTGTCCCTCTGGGGGTGTCGCTTCTCCATGGGGTATAATGGCTTGTTGCGACAGAAAAGCGCGTAGATCCCGGCTCCGACAGACTTCTGGGAGGAGAAGAAGCTTTTGCAGGTAGGCCTCCAGGGCTAAGCGTCGTTTCTGCAGGAAGTCCTTCTGGAATTTCATAACCACCCGTCGTCTGGGAAATTCCAAGTGACGTACGGACGGATACCTCATTCGGAGCTTTCGGTGCAATTCATGGAACTCGCTATATCGGCGTGCAACGGTCCAAGTAGCGGCCGGCATCTGCTCTCCCGCATTTCTTTGTACCTCAATAAGATCTAGAAAGCAAAAGTTAGTCGCACTATCAAACAAAAACAAATCAAAGACCACTTACACATTGCAAATTCCCGGCCGTCCTGCTCTTTGCCAACCATGATGGACGTGATTCTGACAGTCGATCGACCGTAGAGACTGTTGTCGCTCTCCTGAATGATGTACTGCTGTCTCTGCATCTCCTTGCGTCGAATCTCGCGTTGAATGCTGGACTTGGACTTGCGTAATATCCTGAGCTCCGCTGTGTTGTTCGTAAGCTCGGCCTTCCGAGTCAGTGCGTCAACTACAGATTCCTGCGCAACAAGTTTGTCTATATCTTCCGTGAGGGCTGCAATGGCTTCCGTAAGCCCGAGATCTCCAGGTGCAGCTTCATGTATCTCGTCTGCAGGGTCCTTCTCGTCTTCGTCCACCTCCGGGTCGGCATATTCATCTTCAATGAATTTCTCCTGGTCATCTGGGAACAGGTCATCGTCCGAAAATACCCCCGGTCGAGAGGAAGTGTCCACTAGTCCGAGTGAGGCAATACTTGGTTTGGGCTTTTCGGCAGCCTGAGGCTCGATCCGAGGAAAGTCTAATGAGCTTCGTGGAAAGTCGTTAGCAGACAATGAAGGCGAATTCTTTAAATCTTCCATCTTCCCATTTTGGGACTGATTGGCGATGATATCATTCAAAGCTGCCTCCATTGTCTCAATCACTCGGCGTTGGTTGGCCTCACTGTCTCCATTTTGAGAATCTCTACCGATACTGTGTGTTGACAGCGCAAGAGGATCGCTGTCGTAGTCATCATCGAACAATGGAGAAGAACGTTCCGAGTCGAATGAGCGTCTCGCAAAATCACCATCGTCAAAGAGCTTTCCCGAGCTTCGGACCTCGCTGGATGTAACGGCTCTTCGTAGATCTTTTGGTCTCGGGCCGGACTGGGACGTTGAACGGCTCAGAGGAGGTAAGGGCCGTCTCTCAGGAATATCCACCGTAGGAGAACGGTTCATAGTCCGAGGAGGGCCCGTTTGAGGGGTTGGATTGGAAGCAGCCTCTTCCGACGCAAGATACTTATAGTAAAGGTCCGACTGCTTAAATTTGGGATAGTAGATGGTCTCCATTTCTTCGAGAACCGCAGACTGGGTGGTCAGGATCACAGTCCGTGCCTTTCGGTATTGCTCCGGAGTAGCCTTCTTTCCGGCACTCAGGAAGGCTTTTACAATCCTGCGAGATTCTTCCGGTACCTTGAGCTCGGGCTTCGACAGATATGTTTCGCTAATAAGTGCCATGTCATTTCGGTCTGTGTCAGTCCAGGTTGTAGAGCTTGGGGATGTCTCGTCTCCAAAGTCATCCTCCAAGGGGTTTCGAAAGCCATCAACGACTATCCAAAACTGGACCAGGGACATGAGGTTTTGACGATCCATAAACTCCATGAAATAAGAGAGCCCCGCAGCATTGTGCATCACATCCACCAGAGACGCCTCGTGCGGCCTTGAAGAGCTGTTGCGTCGGAAATCAGGTGGCACAACTGGACCATGAGAAGCACCACCGACAGCAGAGAGTTTAGCTATCTTCTGGTCCAGGACTCTTTTTCCCGTCTCCAGACGTCGAAGATAGACTTGATCCTGTCCATCAACCATGCTTTCTCGCTTCAGTTGGCTCACGATGTGAGCCCTGAACCGTCTAGCGTCTGAGAGATTGTTGCAGCGTCTAATAGCACGCACAAACCGTTCGAAGGACCGCTCCGAATCGTTGGGCGCGAGTCTTGGGAACGGGTGTCCATGCTTTGATTTCGAAAGCGGTGATGCATGCTCATCTAAGGCTGCGCGAAGTTTTCGAACGGTCTTGCGATCCTGCAAGGCCGTCCGGCCGTAGGCCTCCATCAGCTGGTTCCAGGTATCCGGATCTGAGAGGATCATCACAACAGGGTAAAGAAGCGCGCAGGCAACGATCTCCCTTATCAAAACCGCTACGGCGCGGCTGTTGAGCAAACTTGCCGGGAGGAGTTGCGGTAGCAGACCAACGACGACTTTGCGGAGATGTTCCTGTTGGACGGGTTTCTGATCGGAAAACGAGACAGACACCGCGGGGTGGAGCCTGCCTTCACAATATTTGCTTGCAATTGCGAGATCCAGCTCTTCTGATTCAGTCAGATTCCGGGTGAGATTCTTTCCGCGGACCGCTCTTTCTGCGATGTCGAACTCCCTTAAATGAGTCGTCAGGATCGGCACGATCCGCAACACAATTATCGAGACCAGATCTTCCCGCAGTAGCCTGTCGCGGAGATTCCCAAGCGCTGTTCGTATTCCCCTATCCACCTCGTTCACAAATACCGGATTCTGGCTGATGTTTCGATACCATGACGAGATGAAATCGCGGGAAGCCAGAGCAAGCAGCTCGTCGATAGCTTCGGAGACAACGAAGGACTGGGGATAGAGCGAGGTCGTCTGATAAACTGTGCTCTTTCGATAATTCTCGACTTCCTTGTTCCAATGGCTCGGGGCCAGGAACGCGAGGGAAGGGGGCGTTGAACGGCGTGATCCCGCGCCATGGCCTGGACTCCTAGCTGTCAACAGCACCAGAGCGAGCAGGCCGATGGAGGTGCATCCAGCACCGAAGACGAACGCGTAACCGAGGTATCGAACGACCGGCAGCCAGTGGACTATCAATCCCCAGGAGATAAATCCGCTGACACCGGCAAGGACGACATCTCGACGGCTGAGGGCCATTCTCCCCGCGTACGTTCTGGGGTCGGGGGCCGCATGACGGATTATGCGATAGAGCTCATGGGAGGCTCGTGCGCGACAGCTAGTCTCTCTGACGCCAGGGACGCTCTGATCCAGCACGCGGGGAAAGGAAAAGACATGTATGAACAATCGTTAAGGCGGGCGAGGGTGCTTCGGTATGGCCAGATACCTGGGGGCGCGGTCCGGGAGATAAGTTCGCGAGGACGGGCGCCATGCATGTGCCCGGGGCCTGTTGTGTTATGATCACCATGCCGCGACGAGGCCCCGCGTGAGGAGATGGACAACGCATGGTCTACATGATATCATTACACCGCATGCACGGGCTCTCTGGTGCGGGTTGTGGTGGGCTTGGTGGAGCCCTGGGCTTTTTCAGAAATATTCCTCTTGGTGCTCTCTCCTGGACAACATCCAGCCTGCCAGGTCACACCGGGCTCGAGAGCTGCAAGGGACAATGCGGGAACAGGTGCAACACCCCCCATCCGGAATATTGTAAACAGTCCATGGGCGGCATCCTTCTCTCCTGAGACCGACCTGCAAATGACGATATGACCAGGTTAGGTAGATATCTTCATTGAACAGAAGGCACAGATTCATCGTCCAGGATCGGCCTCTTCAACTCTCGATCCCGTGACCAAAAGAGCTCGCAGGTGGAGTAAACGTCATTTGTGTTCTCCGTCCCAGGCTCTTCCGCTCGTCCACCTCCTCCAGCGTCCAGCCTCACCCAGACCCAGAGCAACCAGGACCTCCTTCAAAATGTCGTCTCTCACGGACTACGTCGACTTCTCGCAGAAGAGTCTGCAGGGTATGCCATTGGTCGCCCAGACCATGGAAAATCCACCTGTTCTTGTTGTCACTGCGCCATACTAACGGTGTCCAGTGTCCGCATTGTCCATCGCCTTCAACCCGATCTTCTGGAAGTAAGAGATTTCCCCCTCCACCACCCGAATTAGAAGTGATTAGGTTCTAACCTTTCTCTCTCTCTCTCTCCTCTAGCGTTGTCGCCCAGACAGGTTAGTCGGCCTCTTCTCTGCAGGACCAGCTTATATTCACATGCTAACCCGGGTGCTTCGACAAAGAGTACCGCAAGCACTATCTAACCCGTCTCTTCGGTAGTCCATACTATGGATGCTACTTCCTTGCTGCTGTCATCTTCTCTCTGGGCATTCTCCGCGACCACCTGTACAACCAGGCCCTGAACGACCAGCCTGTCTATGAGCCCATCCACCAGCCGCTGGTCGCGTACGTCCTGTTCACCGTCGGCAATGTCCTCGTCCTGTCTAGCATGTGGGCTCTCGGCCTCACCGGGACCTACCTGGGCGACTACTTCGGGATCCTGATGGATGCTCCTGTCACTAGTTTCCCGTTCAACATCTCGGGCGCTCCGATGTACTGGGGGAGCACGCTGAGCTTCCTTGCTGTGGCCTTGTACAAGGGCAGCGTCGCTGGTCTCCTCCTGACGGCCGAAGTCTTTATCATGTACTGGCTGGCTCTCAGATGGGAGGAGTAAGTTCACTCCGTTTAGTTTCTATGTCCCGTTGCTCACCCTCTCTTTTTCCTTCCATTCCAAAAAGGAACATTGAATATATACTGACAAACCCGCCTCCCAGCCCCTTCACCGCCGAAATCTACGCCAAGCGTGACCGCGAGAGGGCCAAGAATAAGAGCGGCAAGACATCTTAAGGTGGTCACATCGCAATACAAGATGAGAACTGCTAGCAGGCTTGGACAGGGTTTCAACATCCTCAAGCCATGTGTGTCATCATGGCACAAGAACTGAAAAGTCGGCCGGGGACCGATACGGACCAAGATCCACGGCGACATGGGTACGCTTACATGTGCATCCTCAACGATCGAAAAACTTCCGAAGCTATTAGAGTGGTAGGTAGATATACCCTTGCATGCATAGAAATGGTTTGTTACTGTTATGATGTAAAAAATGGGGGAGAGACTGGTGTTTCCCTTTACGTTGCATCTCTCTCTTGTCTTCGCGAAAAGCATATTATATTTGTATGATCGGAAACTGGCAAATGGTCATGACTTTTGTTCACTTCAATGATCACGCAAAAAGGAACGACAACGAGGAAGATGCGGACAGGGAAACAAAAAGAGCAAATGTATAGATAGAAAACTGCATAGGGCTTTTTGTTATAATGCAATGATGACACAGTTTATTTGAACTTTTTTTATTTTTTATTTTGTTTCAACATCTGGCTCCGCCACGTAGCACTGAAATACATCATGCATGGAGTGCTCTGTATGTATGCAGAATGCACATTGCCGAGACTCTGGCAGCATTGGGAGAGTATATAGACAATTCGCACATCGGAGGACAAGATTCAAACAGCACTCGGCGGTATGGTATTCAAAGGAAGAGGCGAGCAGAGGATGAAGGAAAGCAAGAAATGAAGAACAACCAAACGCCATGAACTCCGCACTGCCCACTGCCGCTTCCGCCCGCCATTAGTAGTTTATTGAGGGACTTGGACTCAAAGACAACCAGCAGATGAAAGCCTTGCCTCTGACAAGTAGGTATATGTCGCCAGCGGCCGCTTCCGCACAATCTGTAAACCCAGCACCATCATGATCTAACCACAGAAAAAACATCTAGACCCGCACTGGGAAAGGATGCCTATCTGCTGTATAAATTCATAAAGAAAAAGCAGCCACCCGCTCCTCGATGAAACATAGACACATAAATGACAGATAGATAATAATATGCCGGATGCTCGTCAGAGAGGCGTGAGATGAGACATTCGATGTGACGCAGAGAAGGGGAATAAGGAGAAAAGTGCGAGGAAGGAATAGAGAGACGAATAAAGGTCCATGTCCATGAGGATGTGGATCATGCTCTTCTCCCCCTTCCCCTCTTTCCTGTCGTTCTCCCCTCATCGACATTCTCGGCCTCATCCTCGTCCGCACCTTTCTTGAGATCCTCGCCCTCTGCGAGTCCCCACTTCTCCCGGTCATACCAGTCCTCACCATCGCTCATCTCGCCCAAGTGTCCTTCCGCCTTACACCATTCAAATACGTCATCCTTCATCCGGCATGCTCTGAGTAATGACTCCAGCATATGCTCGAAGCCCCGCACCGTTTCCTCCTGCTTCTGGATGTAAGACCAGAGCAGGCGGCGCGTCTCCTCAGCCTCGTTAGGTGGCAGGCCGAAATTAACGTCTGGACGTATGGAATCAGGTACGAGGAAGAGCGGATGTGCTAGCGGGATTGTGTTGGTGGTCTCTGCGGAAGGAGAAGGTGGTTGGCTAAAGGCGTCATTTCCTAGCTGCGGGTGACTGGCATTCGTTTGTGCACGTGTGGCCATCCGTCGAGGAGGCTCAGGAGAAGAACCATCGTGCATCTCTGTATCATCATCTTGTCCACCGTTCTGTTGATCCTCAGACTTGTATTCGAAATTAGAGACAGCAGCGGCGGATCCCTCTCGTGCAGTCTCACCGCCAGCCTCATCCTTTTCTTCTCTCTTTGCTGCTTCATGTGGCTGAGGAGATCTGCGTTTATCGGCCGCTCCATTTGATGGCTCGACGCTATCGTGCTGTGTTTCAGGACCGCCGTTCTCAGAATGCGGCGGAAGGTCTTCAACTGCTATACCAACATTTTCGGACTTCAGCTTCTTCACGTCATCCTCATTCATATCTCCATATGCTTTGTCTCCATCCTTCGGAGCATCAGTCATCTCAACATCCTCCTCAGCTCGCTGAGCCTGCCCCTCATCCTGAGGCGCCTCAGGTTCTTTCTGGGTAACCTTCCCTGAAGCTGATTCCTGCGCGGCCTCTTTTTGACTTCTCGACAAGCTGCCCGTTGATGGCGAAGCCACTCCACTCTGTCCATATCGACTCGCAGGTGAAATGGGCCCGCCATTGACGCGCCTCGGTTCGAAGATAAACCTATCCTCCGGTGTCTCGACCATTCCACACGGCATCCAGCAGAAGTCGCCAAGGAATTGTCGATGCAAATTTCTAGCTCGCCAGAGGAGGTTTCGTTCATGACGGAGCTTAGCCTCAATGGACTCGGTCATGGTCCGCAGGGCCTTGGATTTATACGGCTCCGACATTGAAGGATGCGTGGGGAGCTCGGAGGGGTGTTTTAGCGGGCAGAGAAGCTCTATGCAAATGAAGAATGCCGGTCAGTTCCTTGCGCGAGGAATTCAAGTGTGCGGTGCATACGTACGTTCAAGCGCAATCTCAGAGAACGGATTCTCCTCCGCTGCAGCGGCGTCCGCCTCAGAGTCCACGTCGTCCTCTTCAAGCTCGTCCCCCTCTGAGTCATATCGGGGTGGGTTGCGTTGTAGGATGTACCGCGTGTAGCCCGCATGCTCAATTTTCTTCAAGGATGAATGGCGAACCGTGTGTCAGTCAGTCTGTGTCACTGATCGCCAGCGGGGTAGACGTTGAAAACAAAAAGAAACTTTGAGACCTCGCAAACATACCTCTTTATATAGCTCCTGTGGATGTGTAAAGCCTAGGGCCCCCTCACGGACGTACTTTGCATTTGCCCTGAGTTTGTTGCCTCGGTTCGTGGGCTGGGTGATAGGATCGTCGGGACCTGAGTCTAGAGGATGTTAGAGCGCTCGGAGTAGACATAGATGGGGAAAAAATCTTACAGTCATTTTCTCGGCGTAGGGCTTTCTTCAGGCCCACGATTGTATCTGCAATCAGGGCCGCTTGCGCCGCCATAGCGACAGTGCGAGGATGGACGATGGACAGGGAACAAGCTCAGAAGGCAGGGCTGGTCCAGAGGTCGCAGATCCGGTTGGGGTCTATCCTCAAAGTAAATTTCAGTTAAATAGCTTGTAGGAGGATATAATAAAGCAATAATGAAAAGATAAAGCCCATGACAAGGAGTAACTGTGGTGGTAGAAGGTGGCACAGAAAACAGTCAGGTCGACAATTGCTCCATGACCAGACCCGGCCGAGCGACGCTCTCTCCGCCTGACGGAATCGCGCGATGCTGAACGGGCTGCGGGAAAGGATCGCCGCCGCCAGTGGCGCTAATCCCCTTTGGGACAGGTCGGCTACGCCCGGGCACCTGAGCTTTGATTAGGGTTGTTCACGTGATTAGCCCTATTGATATACAGTCAACTCTCGTTACAACGATTCAATTCGGGCACGCATTTTTCATCGTTATCGAGAGACACTAACCCGATTGAGTAAAAATATTGTAATAAAGAGACATTTTTTACTAATTTTAGAAGCCAGGACGCCGAATTTTATCGCTATAACGCGCATCGGGAATCGTCAAAACGAGAGTTGACTGTATATGTGGACAGTAACGCTTTGAGGCTGGTTCAGAAGGGCCCTTTTCTTTCCCTTTTCTTCCTTTTTTCAGATTATCCATGGATCTTCTGCAGGATATCAAAAGGAAATGGAGTCTAATGTATGAATCTTGTTATCTAGCTTTGGTTGATCGAGGCATCTAAGATCATACGACTGTCATCTACAACTAGGAAGCATGCCGAGACGTCATACGTCGTATTAATCGATCATATAGCTTTATCTCATCATCATTCGCACATGCAATTCCAAAAAGATCGAGGAATAAATAGCTATACCTTACTCATCCATCTGCGTCCACCCAGACCAGGACTCCCTTCTTGTCCATCCGCATCCCTCCTGTAGGAAGGACCCGCAGCGTCTTGTTGAAATACGTATCCACCACGACGAGCTGCGGCTGAATCCACTGGCCCCGCTTGGACGGCAGCAGGTTGTAGCGCACCGTGTGTCTACTCAACGGCACAAGCTGGATAATGGTCGACTTGGGTCCGCTGAACGCGAATTGCTCGCTCGCCTCCATGGCCAGGCTGAAGGTCAGGAAGTGCATCGACGGATTCTCTAAAGTGTAGTCAAGGTGGATGAAACCCGGGAGCGTGTCTGATGGTGTCGCAGAGGCGAGGACGCGGGGCTCGCCCATGGGTACGATGAATCGCGGCATTGCGAGTGTAGTAGTTGCGGCAGTATTGCGGCCGGAGGCTGAATCTGTGTCATCAGTATCCGGCCGTCGCCATCGGATATCCAGCGCCAGGCTCAGCGCTACGGACCGTCGATCCTCCAGGCTGAGCTTCTGAATATTGACCATGAATTCAGATTCGCGGAGCTCTTCGGGAGCAATCTGCGAGCTTTCGGGGCTTATCAGGATCTCTGGGCTTATATCGCAGATCACACCTCCGTGAATTTCTTGTAAGACCAAGGACACCTTCTCGATAATGAGAGGCTCCAGGGCGAAGGAGACCATTTTCGAATTGAGACACCACTTCTGCTGCAATCCATTTGGCTTGGTGCTTGACCCCTCCTCTTCTGGATCATCATCAACCCGGAAGAAATTGGGCCAGGGTTGCGGGTGAAGACGGGGCAGGAACTCGTAGTTAGCCTCAAAGGGTCTGATGAATGATAGGCCAACAGTTACAGTCTTCGAAATTGAGGTTTCGACATCGGAGACAAGGTAATACAGTGCGGATATTTCAAGCTCATATTCGAATGCGTCGATAGTATTAGAGAGGACAATCGAAAAGTTCGCGTTCGTGGAACTCGCCATCGTACCGATCGAGCGCTTTAGAAAATGAGAAGATCCTTCAGTCGGCGAGCCAGTTTCAGTATCCGGCTGCTCGGATGTATTCGATTCCCCGTCAGGCCAAGAGAGCTTTGCCACGGATTCCTGGCGTCCAAACAGTCGTATTTCCGTTGAGACCTCAGCCGTCTCATCCTCTTCGTTGTGAATGCAAACATCAAGGACAACTCGCTCATTTGTATAGTAAGTTTCACGGAGGTTAGGGGTCGTGATGCGGATCTTAGGGGGCTTTGGCAGGATCTTACACACGCTGGGGTTGCGATCCTTACCAACTCTCTTTGGTCTTGGTCCCTTTTCTGTATCTCGCCACCAGAAGAATTCCCTTTGATCTTGGTCCGTGATGGAATACGCGAGATCGAACTTCTCCTCCTCAATTACCAGGGTGATCGATGCAATCTTGGCTTCACCGGCCTCTCGAGGAATGGATGTCAAGTTGAAAGCCTTGGTCTGAGAAGGTCCGAACGTCAAGTCGATTATTCCAACCATTGATACTGACCCGCCGGCAGACTGCAGCGTTGAAGAATCCGCTGAAGTCGTGGAATCACGTAAAGGGATAGAGAGTATCTGGCAAGGTGCCGTGACATTAGGCTCGGCGTTCTGATCAGGTTGCAGTTTGATCGGACGAAGGCCGCCCTCAAATACAATCTTAACTTCAGAGAGAGCAATGGGAGCCGACCCAGGTTGGGCGCATGACGCGATGACAAGTTGAAGTCGCAGAGGCTCGCCGACATTTCCTTCGGACTTCTCGAAGACAAGCGATGCAGTAACTGCATAGAATGAGTGACCTAGCCGTAGTCCTTGCAGATTGGACAAGACTCACGACACGAAACGACATCCTGCGCTTTGAGGATAACAGCAGGCTTGGGTTTCTCAACCGGAAGACTCTCAAGACTCTTATGAATGTTGTATTGCCAACCGTGCCGCGGAGGGAAAACTGCACAGACGAAATTAGAAAATAAAACAAAAGAGAAACCATGCCCAAAGGGAGATAATCTCACCATGGCTGAGTAGCTCCCAGTCTACCCGTACTACAGTTTCACGATCCTGTAAGCGGACAGCGCACTCTCGCAAGGCCCAGGCAAATTCTTCCATCAACTCCCACCATCCAGATGACCGCCAGGTCAAAGACGGCCATAGGGGCCGGAGCATGTTGTGCGCCTCAGTCCATGAGCCAACTCGCATATATTCCTTTGCTATCTCCAGACTCAGACTCTCTGTCTTCCTGACTTGCCCTCTCTTTAAAAACTCCTCCAAGGAAGCTTTCAAGGTATTCAGGATCAAGCTAGAATGATCGAATCCCACCCGCCCAGCCATGGGAGCCTCGATATGTGTCTCTGGTACCAGGTATGTGTCGTACAAATATGATTTACTTGCAATTTGAGAGGCAGGAGACATTCCAGGTGGTGTCCGATCCTCGTCTGGAATCTGTTGTGCAAGCGCCCTTCGAAGCATGGAATGCTTCGCGGACCGATATAACCAGTAGCCCTCATGATGGAGCAGCTCCCAAGGGAACAACCTCTCACCTGCTGGGATGCTTCTCTCTGGTGGGAGGAATATGGACTCTTGAATTCTAGATTCATCTTTGAGGGTATCAGCGGAAAAGTTTGATATCTGAGCACGGGATATAAGCTGTGCCATTACGGTAGACCATCTCGCTTCCCAAGCCTCCCATCCATAGTTCTTCGTTCCTTTCCCCCGGCGGCTGATTATGTCTTGCGTGCGAGTTCTGTGATCGATCCAACATCGCACTGCAGTAGTAGTCTGTCCGCTCCAGAGCAGACAACGGATAATCCGTATGGCAAGAACATCAGCCAGCATGCGTGCCTCATTGAACCTCGGGTTCCAGCCCGCAATGGTCTCGAATACCTCCTGCCCAAAGAGAGTGTCATATGCGCTCTCATAATTTCGGCAGGCTGCATCCATCTCCTGGCGAAATTCAGCGAAAATCCCAAGCTTGAACTCATAGCGAACATTCCAGCCTTGGAGAGACAATGTCTGAGACGTCCCACTCGTAGGCGGAGCCGTTGGTGGAGGGATACTCCCCCGATTTCGCTTCCGTCTTGCATGCTTGGAGAGATCCCGGTAGTACTCCACAACGGATGGCTGCAGTGATGACAGTAGTGATCTCGCAAAGTCTCTTAACTCCACTGGCGTGAAGTCAGACGGTATAACAAAAAGGGACCTCGGATCTAGATTTGTCGCTCTCCGAATACTTGCTACTCGTTCATCGTTGTCTCCCAAGTAGCCGCCGCCTTCACCAACTTCGGTTACAAGGACAACTATGAAGCGAGTCTTATACCCGGAAGCTTCCCAGTCTTTCTTCAATGTGTTGATCTCTATCTTGAGCTGATTATCGCGAAGGGAGCTCATGTTCGGATCCGAGGTAAACGGGAAGAAGTTCACAACGGCGGCAGGGACGAGACTCTGATGTTTCGTGACCCATAGCGGCGTCACCAGTCCATCTGGGAATGTCGGAGATCTAGGCGTCAGTGGCGAAATTGGCGAATGCAGGACTGGAGGGGCCGAAGCTCCGTCGCTTCTCTGGCGCGTTATTGGACTGGTCGGAGGAGATGATTCTGGTGGAGGGTCAGCTTTCCGGGGAGGGAGTCTGTAAGACTGCGTAGCAGAGTCAGTCCAAGTTTCCCACTAGCACATTATATTTTTGCATTCGCGTATGTCCCTGTAGTCACGAATCCCATATTCGGATGCAATGAGCCTGCAATGTCCTTCTGTGCTCACGTCTTCGAATACGTACGCAAAGGGCTCAACCGAATTCTCCCTCAATTGGGATGCTGACCTACCCGTCCAACGCTCTTCAGTCTGAATCCAATTCTACCGGACCTCTCGAAATCATTTCTGGAATTCCAAGGTGCCTCTGACGCGTCTTCCTCCAAAAATATCCGTCGCAGCTCCTCCGCAACTGGTCCGCTCAGGGACGGGAAGTCTGAGTATATCTTAGTTCCCTTCTCATGGAGAAGGGGGTACTGGACCCCAGATGGTTGAGCCCCATCGTCGGCACCTGCATCTAGGCCGGAGAGCAGGACAAAGGGGAGGTTGTGAGTAACGTAGTCTTCGGGATAGCCGTCCATTACGGACTACAATTAGCTGTTTTGAGGGGCGCAGGTCATCGCATGTCCGCAAACAAGGTGTGGGTGCCTCCGCGCGCACCGAAGGGGGTTAATCGCCGCTCTGGAAGCGAATGTGCGAGATAAACGCGGTCAGGGTCTGATATGACCTTATGCAGGCTCATAGGTGCTCGAATGGGTGGGCCTGGACAGTTGCTTGGTCAAGCCAAACGTGGTTCGAACGGTGCATTCAAGCCACAGTGCCAAGCCTGCCGTCGGCGGAACCACATCATGACGATTTGCTCCGGGGAGCCCCAGCACTAATCCCGCACGGGAGTCCAGTCCAAAATGTCCGAGGTCCAATTCCTCACGGTATGTGATATGCTATGATAGATTCGGAATGGGATGTAAATTGTGAATTGTCTGGGCACGATCTTCTGAGATGGCTTTTAAGGCCATTTTTCTGTTCTACGGGAACGAGACGTCAAGTCTGGCGACAATATATATATATATCGTACACATTCTAGGTGGGCATGGCTCTGTAGACTGCATAAATATCCACATATGTACACCCCTCCTTCCCAGTATTTACTAATGATTGTTCCGGCAAGAGCTGATGAATAACCGAGATCTATCTTACGATAATAGCATTCCATGGCTTCTTGGCTAAGTCTGCGTTATACTCTCTTCACTGGCTTCCCATACCTCCACTGTTTGAGATCGTGCTTGCTACCCTTAATGATGACTGTTTGGCAGTGCGGAATACGTAGTACAATCTATATGTCTTGCAGTACGAGCTATCTATATTTATTTTTTTATAGCCGGTGCGCAATCGGTCCCGTGCAGGAGAACAATTGTTTTTCTTACGGAATAATCTCCATGTTAGTCACCAATACGGATAGTCTCCACGTTTGAGTTCTGCGAAGATGAGATCCTTACCGAATCATGGTATGAATCTCCTGGTATTCCAATGAACCCGTGATTACTTTCAGCCTATTCTTGTTTCCTTCCAACAGAACCGAACGTCGTACAGGCTGTCTTTGGAACAGGTCAAGTAGGATACCGCACACTGAACAGAGAAGTTGTTTCGAATGTAAAACAGTATTCTACGAGGGCTGGGACGGATGGTTTCACGTCAATACAGAGGGGCTTATGAGGAAACCGGGCGGACAGATTATTGAGACATCCCGTAAGGCTGCCCGTGATCACCAGGAAAAATGTCCGCCCTTAGTGCGAGACCAATGCAGCCTCGGGAGCTAACGGTGCTGCCGGCCGCAAGCTATGCTGCTATGCATGGTAGAGAGGGAACTCGAACGCTCAATGCATATGACAGACAATAATAGCAACGTTGAGAGGAGGGTTGAACAGGGAGCTCGGGTGCTTCGGCCTGTCAAGACGCCGGCCCGTTCGGAGAGATAAGATGCGAAGATCAACCTTGCAGGGACGAGAGTTGGATCATATGACAGATGCAGAGCAGAACCCGCGCACTGACAGAATCATCGAAGCGCGAGGAACAAAGAACCGGAGGGGATCCAAGCGTCTGCAGCAGAAGGGGCCTGGAAGGTCGACGAGACATCCCCGGGGCCCACGGCATGGCCCCTGAGGCGCGGATCTGCCTGTCATCGCGCCCGGCCTCCCTGAGTGGCCGCCGTGCGCCCCAAACGGCGTCGCGAACCCCCATCGCAGTATCAAACCCTCATTTCCCTCCGCAGGCGCGCGGGCGTCTGGCCCTCCTCCAACCCATCCATGCCGTCTCCTGCTGTTCCTATCCCCTCGACGAACCTGTTGTCTGCTCTCCTTTGTCCCTTCTGTCCGTCTGATTGTCTGTCTTTTCCGTGATACCCTCCCCGTTCTCTACTGGACGGTTCTTTCCTCTCGGATACCGCCCCGCGTCGCTTACTTCCCCTGGATATCTGCAAGGGATCGCCCAAAAGGGGAAAAGGGGCGCGCCGGTCGTGTTCTGCGAACTTCTGATCAAGATCACCGAACTCGCTTTTTCGCAGGCTTGGATGGGAGCTTTAACTGCATCCGCGAGACCATGCAGCCCTCGTAGAGCCCGCCTCCATATTTCTCTGCCCTGATCCCGCACCGCGGTGCCGTTCAGAGCCCGGGCCCCTGCAGTTACGCAGTAACATTATTATCCATCGTCAACGGACACGATGGAGCGGCGCGAGGGCTCCTCGCGACGTCGGCAGTCCCTCCCCTCGCGCTCAACGAGCGCTCCGGGCCATCGCTCTGCAAACAGTGTCAACGTCTCTCCGGCCTCTCCAGAAGTCATCTCGTCTCTCATCTCATCCCTGTCCGCCATCTCCACGCCCGCTCAGACGCACTTTGACAGCCTTCCCAATATCGCATCGCATACTGTGCCTTCCTCCCCTGAATCCTCACGGGATCATCCCCGAAGAGGCCGCACGAGTCGCAAATCGTCCAATGAACACGGATTTGGCATGGAGGGCGTAGAAATTCCGTTCCTGCACCCCGGCGATGCGGCCATTGCCCCCGTTGTTCGAATGGCCAAAGCGCCCTCCACCGCGAGGTCGAAATCGGGCACGGGATGTGACTCTTCACCAGTGAGATCAGGCTCCAGGGGATCGCATGCCTCTTCCCGGGCACCGTACGAGGAATTCTCCAGTTTTGGAATAATCAGTGCGGAGCCCGGCCCACGTGCTTCTACCGCTGCCAGCATCGCCTCTTCGAGCTCTGGCGGAAGAAAGAGTCTCAAGGACCAATTCGGACTGTTGAAGAGAGCGTCTCGTGAATTCGTGCAGGAAAAGGAAACAGATCGCCTGAGGAAATCAAGCAGCTATAATGATGGCTTCAGGCCGAGTGCGTCCCGTGGCAGCAGAGCCAGCTTGCGCTCCATTCATTCCATGGCCGATCTGACTGAAGAGGCTGGGCCCAGTTCTGATGACGCGGGGCGACCAAGGGATGAAGCCAAACCATCTTCAGATGATAATCACAGCGCACTGCAACCGAATGGAGATGCGCTGGATTTTAGCCCAGGCGGTATAGGCAGTTGCAGGATTATCCCCACACGGGAATCGTCGTTGCGACATAGCTACAGTAGCAACTCAAACAAGAAGCACAGATCTGCTCGTCACAGCCGGTACTCATCCACTGGTAGCAAGGACTTGACGCTCGAGAGTGATATCGCTGAAGTTAGCCAGGAAGTAGAGCAAGCCACGAAGAGGATTGAAGAGCTGAAGGAGCAACAAAAGAAGATCAGGACTGAACTGGAGATCGACAATGCACCTGGCAAACCTAAGCGAGCATCGTCACATCCCCGGCCGCAGGTGTCGCGGTCATCCAGTGAATCACATCCTAATCGCTTGTCGCGGAATCTTGAAGCCTCATTGAAGGCTGTCGAAGAGCTTAATTTAGATCTGCAGGATGAGAGCGCGCCTTCTCCTGCAGTCCTTACAGGAAAAAGCACTGCTAAGGAACGGAACATCGGGCCCCTTGCATCGAGGACAACGAATATTCAGCCACTCACAGGGCAATCTTTTGGGAAATCAGATCACTTGGATAGGAACCGATCCAAACGGTCATCAGACCCAGGAGCAAAGCATCACAGACGCACTGCGTCTGGTCCTCTCTCCCCACGTCACTTGTCAATGACGGAGGAACGGCCATCCAGTGCTGATTCAATTGACGATGCTGTGAATGCCTACATACGTTCTCCAAAGCTGACTCAGAAAGTGTCTCATCCACAAACGGGTCGCATCATAGCGTTTTCTGAAGTCGGAGATCCAAAGGGTCATGTTGTAATCTGCTGCCTTGGCATGGGACTGACGAGGTATCTGATGGCATTCTACGATGAATTGGCCCGGACCCTGAAGCTTCGTCTTATCACGCCTGATCGTCCTGGTGTGGGAGAGAGCGAGCCCTGCCTGGACGGATCAGGCACTCCACTGAATTGGCCTGGTAAGTATCTTGCTGATTTGACTGATATGTTTAACCCGTTTTAACATTTTTATAGATGATGTTGCAATTATTTGCAATTCCCTCAAGGTCACGAAATTCTCGATGCTTGCGCACTCTGCTGGAGCCATATATGCATTGGCAACCGCCCTACGGATGCCGCACCACATTCGTGGTCGCCTTCATCTTTTGGCACCCTGGATACCCCCGTCCCAATTGTCAAGCATGGGTACTCACAAGGAACCGGCGCCGACTAATGCCGTTCCTTACTCCCAAAGGATCTTGCGCGCTCTTCCTACACCCATTCTCAAAGTCGCCAACTCTAGTTTTATGAGCACCACCAGCGCCAGCATCACCAGCAGCTTACCAAAGTCCCCTCGGCGAAGTAAGCGGAAAAGCACTGTCAGAGACACTCACGCCCCTGCCTCGACAGAAACATCCAGTCCAGGTGCTACTCAACCTCAACATCCGCAGAGTGGCGACCAAAACGCCTCACACAATACGCAGTCTTCCGCTGCATCAAACCAAGCAGACCCCAGGGTCGAAAGCGCTGCGAGTGTGACGGGAGTGTTAAGCGCACAAGACCGTGAACGTCAGAGCGACTACGACCACAGACTCACCCACAAGATCTGGGAGTTGGCGACGACCAATGCGAACCCAGCGGTTGACCTGTTGGTCTGCTTGGAGCGTCGGCAGACGATTGGCTTCCGCTATGTTGACATTAACAGAGCCGTGGTCATCCACCACGGAAGCCGAGATACTCGGGTCCCGGTTGACAACGTCAGGTGGCTGGGCAAGACGATGCGTCGATGCGAAGTCAGGGTCCTCGAGGGCGAAGGCCATGGCCTGATGGCATCTGCAGTCGTCATGAGTAATGTGCTGACGGAGATCGCGAAGGAATGGGAGGACTGGACGACGGTAGTCCAGGGAAGACGGGACAGCCGCAGGGCGACTATCACACACACATCGCGACCGAGTATTACGGCATAGGCCCGGGTTACGTCTTACATCAAACCCTGGTCAACGACTTCGTGCTGGCAGATCAATGCAACTGCTAATGTAACATCATGATCCAGCATCCAGTATTCGACGGTGAGACTTGTGAGCGTTGGGTGTATGCCAAAAAAAAAGAAGACACGACAAAAACGATTTTACATATACCATTGTATCGCGCTTTCGCCTATTTCGATCGATCCCGATTCCTATTATATCATACTTATCTTTCCTGCCGGCCGGTTCGATTTTACGACGTTCTCTCCCCAACTTCAGCTATGCCGCTGCTGGGTTTGCGGCATTCAGCATCTTCTCCCCCTTTTGTTCGTTCTAATTTCCCGATGTATATTATATCTATTACTTCCCGAACCTCTTCCTCGCTGCATGTACATGTGGATGCTTGTCCCGACTCATGCCTTTTATTATTGCCGTTAAAACTGCTACCAGCAGTTGTTAGATACCTCTTAGTACTAGACTGATGACTAGTTATTATATTCTAATTTATTTTCTTTCCGATCGCGACAGTTTACGTTGCACTGGCAGCAAGCACTGGTAGAAGATTGTATCAGGCAACGTGAGATGGTGGACAGGCGCTTCGGAGTCTCTCCCAACACCATCTCAGGACACATTCTTCAAGTCCAGCTCACTTAAGACAATATCTTGGAAATCAGAGGCTAGTAGATGCGAAGAGAACTAGTGCATCATTTGGCACGCCAGTGTTATTCATCAATATTGCATGGTGAATTATTGTAATGTCGGGTGGTGTGACGTAGACCGTTCTAGGCTACACTAGGGCGGTCTTCCCGAGCGCCGTCTCCGCGCGCACTCCTCCATACAACACAACGCCCATGCTCACATTAACCGTTCCGAAGCTCTGAGCTACCAGGATAATCGTTTTTCCTTTATCCAAGGGCCTAACCGCCTGCTTCGAGGATACGATTAGATAACCATCACAACTGCGCGTCGTCGCTGTGAGATTACCAGATGCCCAGGAGCTCCTGTGGAAGCTACTTGGCGCCTCAACCCGTGCGACTATTATTCCAAACAGCTAGCAGGCACTACACAACCATCGGACCAGGGTAGCTCGTTCTACGCAGTATCATCTCGCAACTTTTACTGATCGAGGGTTTTTTTTGCCCGGCAAGCGACTTCCTATAACGTCAGGCAGGGAAAGCTGGATAGGGCGCGCGCGGACCCCTGACAGTTCTCATCTAACAGTAGCCGCTTCCGCTGTCCGCAGTAATCGCGTTCAAGATGGCTCCGCAGCGTCGCATCAAGATCTTACTTGTCGCAATTCTAGCATTACTATTTGTGATAATTTACTATACGGTATATTTTTTTTCCTCCTCTCCTATTTCCGTGTTGTCGTGGTGGTGGTTGTGGTGCGAAGACCGGGCTGACCCCTTATCCGTGGATGTCCTACAGGGCGATGCACAACGGATCCAGAATCAACGATTCTATCAATCCACAGTCGAGGCAATGGATGCCCGGGCTGCTGCAAAGAGGTCGGCAAGCGACGACGACGGTCTGTTCCAGAAGCTTCAGCCCAATCGAGCACCAGCGGACCCGGAGGTGTTGAGATCGAACCGGGAGAAGTTGGGTCTTGAATCCAAGGATAACAGTCAAGAGACAGAGGAGGTCTCTGTCGCAGGAAGGGCTAAGATGCAGAAGCCAAAGGCGAAAAAGGAGGGACAGGAGCATAAGAAAGAGGCTGGGGAAGACGCTGAGGCTGAGGCGGAGCTAAATAGCATCTTGAAGCGATCGCCAAGTATGCCGTTGCTCGTCTCCGGGGTTTATAATATCGGGCGCTTTACTGACACAGGGTTCTTTGTAGTTATCATCTTTTCCAAATCGTACTGTCCCTTCAGCGCCAAAGCCAAATCTATTCTCAATAAGTACACCATTGTCCCTGCACCCTTTGTCGTCGAACTCGATCAACATCCCCTGGGCGCGAAGCTACAGGCTCTTTTGGCAAAGAATACAGGGCGCAGCACGGTCCCGAATATACTGGTCAATGGACGGAGTATAGGCGGAGGTGATGATGTGGCTGCGTTAGACAAGGACAATGCTTTGGAGTCGAAGCTCAAGTCGCTCGGTGGAAAGCGGATCATGGAGGTAGCACTGAAGTCTGAAAAGGAGACATAGGCATGGTATGTTCAAGGAAACAAGCCGTTGTGTATGATTATGGGCTTTTGAACTGGCTCGGATTACCGGAGATATGTATGTTGGCAGCTGTATAGTGGGTGCATGGTATGGCGTTCGGGGCAATTTTGATAGGACTTAGGAAGATGTATAATATAATAGCTGCCGTGAATGAAAATCATTTTGTTATCTGAATATCCCATGTAATATCGTCCGTTGAGGTGTTTGAATTCTCTTACGGGCAGTCTGCTTTGATAACAGTAGTGACAACAACGGAGCCTTAAATTTTCCGGTACAGATGGTCTCATTTCCCCTTTAGAAAACGAAGATGCCACTTCGACTGCCCTCCAGGCTCTCGCCAAGGCGCAATGGATGTGAAGGTTTCTTTTCGTGATATTTTGTCGACGTCGGACGTGTCTGTACCAGAGTTGTGTTCCTGAGGCCGTCGGCGCCCGAGGTTGGCCAACCCTAGCGAAAAAAGGCACTAAACCACAACGATCAGCTAAGCGACGCACAACCCGCCCGCCTCGAATTTCGCTCCACCAGGGCCGTCGAATTTCGATCCTTTTGACGACCGACCGCACGACGACGACGACGACAATTCTCCCCTCGGACATTCCACAGAACACGCAGCCAAGATGCGGTACATTCACTCCGAGGAAACGCTGCCAATCCCCGACAATGGTGAGCATTCGGCGGTCCCCATTTGCATCAGAGGCATTGAGAAAAAGAGAACCTGGAGGTCGCTGGCGGCCTGGCGTCCAGCAGCCTTGCTCGGGAGCGACACGAAGCAAGCTATATGAACTGGCAATGGCAATATAAAATCACCGTGGAGAATATGAAGCTGATGGGCGACTTTCTCTGCTATAGTGAAGGTTCACATTCGTTCGCGGGTTGTCACCGTTGAGGGACCTCGAGGTATGCTAATGCTAATTCCGACTCGCACATTGCAAACACCCGAGAACCGGCGCAAAGGCCGGTGACAAATCGTCTGTCCTTTCGACACAGAATGGTCGCTGACATGCTGTGCTTTGAAATTTTCAGGCAAGCTCGTGAGGGACCTGTCGCACATCGCTGTGAGCTTCGGCCGTCCCAAGAAGAACATCCTCTCCATTGAGATGCACCATGGCTCCCGCAAGGCCGTCGCTGCCCTCCGCACCGTCCGCACCATCATCAACAACATGATCATCGGTGTCACGAAGGGCTTCAAGTACAAGATGCGCTACGTCTACGCCCACTTCCCCATCAACGTCAACATTGAGAAGAACCCCGAGACCGGCCAGTACGAGGTTGAGATCAGGTATGGATGAGACTTGTTTTTTATTTCCCGGTTCCCCTAGGAATGGCAGGATATCCTCTGTATATGAAAGAGGAGGGAACCAGCGTGGACCCTGCAGGAGGCGGCGGACCTGTTTTAATACGTGGCGGGAATATGTGCTGATGGTGCTCTTCACTCTCAACAGAAACTTCCTCGGTGAGAAGTTCGTTCGCCGCGTGACAGCCCGGCCCGGTGTCGAGGTCATTACTTCCCCCAACGTTAAGGATGAGCTCCAGCTCTCCGGCAACTCTCTCGAGGATGTCTCCCAGAGCGCTGCCGACATCCAGCAGATCTGCAGAGTCCGCAACAAGGATATCCGAAAGGTGGGTTTTCCTGGATATTTGCCCATGGCTTCATATGTGGAGCGTCCGTTGACTTCTTGATGTATATAGTTCCTTGACGGTCTGTACGTGTCGGAGCGCGGTAACATTGTTGAGGACTAAACGATGACGGTGTTTGTCTGCTTGGGTGGCTTGTGGGGATCCATGTCTTGAAATTTTTCGCACACCTGCATTAGGGATAAAAAGCGAATAAAGCGACTACGAAATTCAAATGCCCTTTTACGTGTTCACGGGAATGGCTTGTATTAGCTGAAAAACGTGACATGTAGAAAAAAGTTTGGCTCTATGAGACAGCCAATTTTCATTTCTTCTTTCATTCCAAAGGGATCCTTCCCTCGATGTCCACAGGTTAACCTTACGGGAAGACAGCTCTTACGAAGTTGTCGATACGCCGCTTTTACGAAGCCCTTGCATCTTTTATAGCTGCCCAACGGGTTGCACCCTGGAAGCGGAAGACATCTTCATATTCGAAGCGGTCGCAGTTACTACCCCTTCAGTTACTACCCCTTCGTTGTGCAGTGTGATATTCCAGTCTGCACAATGACCTGCTATGGATGAAAGCGGGCAAACTGGCCAATCTGAGATGCGGAAGCCCTGTACATGAGATCCGGGGTTTCGTCCATCGAGTCTTGAACGACGTCCCTTTCATAAGATATGCAACATACCGACCTATCTATGTAAAATATATACTTTTGGCACTTCGATTGTGCTACCTAGTAGAACGAAAATCTCCCACGTGCTTGTGATTGAAGCTCGGCTGCTGGCCATCATCGGATCGCCATGTGGTCGATCCTGGGGACCGAGCTCCTACTGCGTTTGGTACTGTGGCGTGTGCTCCAGCTCGACTAAAGCGAGGCGGACCATGCGGGGAAGCTCGACTCCTTGTGGATCACGGGGTCCATGCAGTCGGTTCTCCTTCTCTCCGTCGTATTCTTCATCCCGTTCCAAGGATGGATGACCTCGTCATCTAATTTGTCATCATGCTTTGCTGATCTGGGGGTGGTGCTTCATCAGGACATGCATGCCGGCTATCTACTTTATCCTTCTCGCTCCCCATTCCACGTGAAACATGATGAAGCTCATTTAGTCTTGCTTTCCTGAAAGCTTGGAGTGAGAGCAGTGTCCATCCAGAGCATTTCTGAGCTATCCGCTTAATGGAGGGCTGTCATCTTCCTGTGGTCGAAAAATGGAGTCGTGGATAGGCATCTACGGACTGCTCGCCGCGGTCGTCAGCATGGTGCTCGACGTCGCGCAGTTCTGGGAAAGAGTAAGCAAGAACGGTGTCATCATCACCAGTTCCATCGAGCCTGGTGATATAAATGTATTTTATGTATGCAGCTGATTGTTCCTTTTTCCTAGAGGTTGCTGGCATGGTGGAGATCTAAATCTCCCAGAGACAACCTGCTGAATCGCCTGGCCACGGCCAAGACCTTCGAAGAATGGGAAGAGGCTGCGTTTCAACTGGATGAGCTTCTGAATACCGATTTATGGTAAGCAACGTCTTTCCTGTTGACTCAAGCGATCATGTATTTCCAGTCGTGTCTTGTGCATGTTTCAAACTATATTGAGCCCCTTTCTAATCGTGTATCACAGGCGTCAGAATCCAACTAGTAAACATTATGACTATCGACTGATCCATGGGAGGCTTGAAGCCATCATTAACGCACGGGAAGAGGAGGATATCCTCACTCTTGTGAATCTGCTCAGATCAGGGCTTGTCCGCAACCTCGGCAATATCACTTCTCCAAAGCTTTTCAACCATGCATATGCAGGTACCAAATTGCTTATTGACGACTACATCACGCAGGTTGCACTTTCTATACGGTACGTGACCTCGCTGAAGACGACGCCAGTCCATGAAAGCGGGTTTACGTCTCAGGCTAAGCTGGAGCTGCTGCATGACACGCGCCAAGCGTTCGGGAGGACGACGCTGGTGCTGCAGGGAGGCTCTATTTTCGGGTTGTGCCACCTTGGTGTCGTCAAGGCGTTGCTCCTTCAAGGTCTCTTGCCCAGAATCATCACTGGGACAGCAACGGGCGCTCTGATTGCTGCTCTGGTGGGGATTCATACGGAGGATGAGCTTCTGACCCTCCTAAATGGCGATGGGATTGACTTGACTGCATTTGATCGACGACGCTCGCCCGAACTTCCAGGAAAGGAAGAGAAGACTCCGCTCAGCGACGAGGGAAATGGTTGGTTCCAGACCATGATAAGACGGGCGAAGAGATATCTCCAGGAAGGGTATTCCTTCGATATGAAGGTCTTGGAAGAATGCGTACGCGCCAATGTCGGTGACTTGACATTCGAAGAAGCGTATGCAAGGTCCAAACGGATTCTGAATATCACCGTTGCAACGTCCGGAAAAGGTGGTTTCCCAAACTTGCTGAACTACCTGACGGCACCGAATGTTGTGAGTATTGCTTAAATGCATCTTAGGTGATATGTGCTAATGAATGCCACAGTTGATATGGTCTGCAGCACTAGCCTCCAATGCATCCTCTGCGGCACCTGTGAGACTATATTGCAAGGATGAGACAGGTGCGATCGTTCCGTGGCCACACTCACAGGACGTCACCTTCCGATCCTGGCGTCAGATGAATTACAATGACCGGGAATCGCCGCTATTTCGTATTGCTGAGCTCTTCAATGTCAATCACTTCATCGTATCGCAGGCTCGGCCATATCTCGTACCTTTCCTCCAATCAGACCTTCAACGTCCGGATCAGAGACAAGCTAACCAGTGGAACCTGACGCGGTCGATCTTGCGGTTGGTCCTCTTAGAGATTCGCCATCGGCTGAAGCAGCTTGATTATATTGGTCTGCTTCCGACCTGCTTGCGCCGATTACTTATCGATGAGAGCATCCCAGGCCCCAGCCTCACACTCGTGCCTGACTTGTCAGTAAGAGATTTGACGAAGCTGCTCCAGAGTCCTACCAAAGAGAGTCTTAACTATTGGATTCTGAGAGGAGAGAGAGGAGTTTGGCCGGCAATAAGTGCTCTAAAGGTCCGTTGCGCAATTGAGATTGAACTGGATAAGGGATATCAAATCGTTCGGAAACGAAGACCGACCGATAACCGGTCAGGTGTGAGCGCGACGGGACAATGTCACAGTCCGAACGAAGGCGTTCCAAGGGGACGAAGATCGGCCAGTTTTGACAAGGGTTAGGTTCAAAATATTTGAAGCCCTGTGGCCTGTGCTGGCTGGGGCCCTACTGACTCTTCAATCTGCCTAACAAACTTCGACCCTTGTCCAGGGGTTAAGTTCAACTCCAATTATGCAACTCCTTTGCTTGGAGTGTTGTATTGTAAGGTTGACCGTCGTACATGTTCTGCATTTACAAAGAAACAGAACTCCATTGTCTCCTTGATACCCTGTTTGTAAGCATGGTGAGACTCTGGTCACCCAGTTAATGCATTGTGTGGCACTGTGTTGTGTTACTACACTCTGATAACACGAACAAACTCCCCTACAGATTTTGCTTGTCTCTCTATCAAGACCTACTAGATTGGCATCTTCTCGGCGTGATCTCGTTGTTTACATCAATACAGTCGCCGCGGCGCCAGCAGGATCTAGATAGAGACATTGCGCTCCACGTTACAGGGTAAACATTTCACACGTACTGGACTGGACAACCCGCTTGAGCTGATCTGATCCTCACTTGACGGCTTTTGCCCACAAAGAGCGGTAACATAACACTCTCCACACTTCTTCAAGAGCATACACACATCATCTCCCATACATTTCTCTTCTTTATCCCCTAAAAGAAATCCACAAAGCAACTCGACTATCATTCCCTCATCACGACGTCTACTAGAAAGTTCAAAGTCAGTAGACCTCATCATATCTTGCTGAAGTGACGATTCGCCTTGCTCCCAAAGCCAACCCCACCATTCCTTCACGCTCTCTCTGCTTTTAGAGCCTCATCTCGACCCCATAACCGTCTAGAACCAGTCGAAGAGGGCATACCTCCGGTAAGTGAGAATTCTCTAGCAAAGCAAGACGAATCATAATACTGAGAGATATTGGTGTAGCTCTGCTCCAACGTTCTCTTCATCATGGCTGGCACGAAGGAAGTTCCTGCCGTGTTCAAATTGAAGAGGAGCAAAAGGAAGATCAGACTCTCTCGTGAGCTTGGAGAGGGAAAATTGTCCCTCGGGCGGATGATCGCTGAAGCGTTTCCAGACGAAGAGTCTCTTTTTAGGGACGAAGCAACAGAGACAGAGGCAGGAGCCGGATCTGAAGAGTCAGAGTGTCAATCTGATGGTGACAACCCAAACAAGGTCGAGCCGACACCGGCGTCGGAAGGTGATTCTGCTGCCTCTGACCAGGTTGTCTCTGCGGAGACTGCCGGCGATGGCACTACCAAAATCAAGGCGGTTAACGTGGTCCATCCCTGGAATGTCGTTGACTATCATCTCTATCTGAACTCCGTCGAAGGAGGGAAGGATGAACGTGAGAGACGCAATAGTATGTACCTGTTCGACGGGTGTGACTGCCGTCCTTTTTTCTATGACGAGTTCTTCAACCGCGATACGTTCGACCCTGCTGTGGTGGGCGATGAGCCGAAACTGCTCTTCGGGATCCTGCCTCTTGCGGAGCCCGGCCCCTCTTTCAACGGTGTGCAGTATCTTCTTGGGTTCGACCCTAGGGCGGAAAAGTTCTTTGTTCGCTGCTTCTTCTGGCTCCCGGAGGACATCAGCGACGTCTGGAGTGTCTGGAACGAGGGACACGTTGTGTATCAATTCTCCATTGCTGCCCTCTACACGATGTTGAGTGAGAGTTTCAATAATGAAGACGGAAAGGTGAACATCACACCGCTGAACCTGAGCCCCTACTGTGAAGTGCTCGCCCATGCCGACAACGATCCGGGAATGGACATGGTTATCGTTATCCTATGCAGCCAGTGGGTTGTCGACTTTGCGGACGCTCTCTTTAACGACGACGATCACGCCCGCATTCAAGGCTTCAAAAACGATCTCGACAACTTCAAGAATCAGTGGCGTCTTGTCCTTCAGAGGGCTTCATACAGGGCATGGTTTGCTCTCCGTGACGGACTGTCCAAGCAGGCGTGTGCCCGCAAGTGGTCAATGAACCAGGTGATCAGTGACCTCTACACTTTCGACAAATCCAGAGAATGCGGAAGCATGGTGAACAAATCGTGGCGCGCCCCAAGCCAGAATACATGCGACAGGATCCGTCAGCGCTGCTGGGACCAGTGGCGGGCGGAGGCAATGGAGCGTGTCGAGAAACGCTTCGAACAGCTGTTCACCAAACCTGATGATAGCAGCCCGCCGGTCGTGGAGAGGGTTGCCGGTAATCACTCTGCCTTCTTCCCACTAGGAAATCCAAGGACGCCCCCTTCAGTTGTTCAGCCTGAGTCTGACCCCGTCTCGCCCACCTCGGTGTCTCCCCCGTCGGAGGGCATTGTGGCTCCGATTTCTGAACTGACCGAAAGCGACGTGCAGACGCCGCATGAAGAAATTCCCCTTGCCGTCATGCTGGGCAGCATGGTGGACTTCGTGAAGATGAGCCCGGAGATGGACACGCCTGACAACCGTCGCCGTGTCGGAGCCTTGATGACGGATATGGGGATCTCCGTTGTGGACCGCAAGTCTGAGGAGGAGAAGCGCACCGTGGCCCGCCAGAAGCACGACTCCGGCTATGGATATGACGCGGATGGATGGGCGTCGGAGCTGAAAGCAATGGGAGAGCGTGATAATCACGACCGCCCTGCTCCTCACCTTCTCCCGAGTCCCATTATCGACTGATTCTGGACATCTATGGTCTCCTTTCTGACGCCGTTCGAATCCGACATGCTATGTATTCAGTCATTCGAACGTCAGCGTCACCAGCAAACCCCATCTGTGCTGATCAGATATCACCCATCTTTTCAAATTTGGTCAGAGTACATACCTCCATAATGTGTTCTTTTTAATCCCCCTTTCCCCCGCCCCCCCTATCTTCCCCACTCCCCCTCCCCCTATGCACTCTGAGTTATGCCATGACAGTTGGTCAGTCGAAGCCGGGTCAGTGGTGTCATGCAGCTAATCAGTCCGCCGGCGATATTTGGCTTGTTTGGGTCTCTTTTGATCTTAATTATTCCAGCTCTTTTTTTGTGAGACGTACAGAAAGCCCCGTCTTTTTTCGATTTTCTTTTTGTCTGTCCTGTGTATTGGGTCTTGCACACACACACAAAAGTCCTCTCCCCATACCGCTCTTCTGGGCAGCTGGGCGTCTTGTTTCCCCCATTGGTTTGTCTAACGAGTACGATTGGCAATTGCGCAGTGGCTCTGGTCCTGACTCTTGTCTATCCATTTTCTCTGGGTTTCTCCCCCTTTTGTTCTTCTGAGTACAACAACTCATTGGGATGAGTTAATGAAGCGCCGATTGATCAGGCATCGAGGGAGAAGGCAGAAGCTGATTGGTCTCGAATTCTCGAGGACGTGGTGAAGCATCACCACACAGCGAACAGAACGTTTGTCTGTGAGCAGTCCGTCTGCATCTCCCTCGCGAGCGGACCGAGAAGGGCGAATTCTGTACTGTATCAGAAGTAGTAGATTTACAAAAATGTCGGTTTTCTTTTCCTAGCTATGAGCCTAGCTAGTACTTGTCCGTTGTATCCTTATCTGCCGATGATGACGCTCTGCAACACTGCTATGTCTCTCATCGTCATTTCGAGTCGAATGTCGCGTATACAACAGAGGCTAGAGAGTACTTATGTAGTAAGCTGCAGGGTTTAGCATGTGTACGCATGTGCATGCGTACAGAGGGATGGCAGATACGTTATATCAACTTGGAGAAGGAGTGGACCATGGAGAATGGAGCCGCAATCTGGATGGAGCCATACAGCCACACTGCATGCAGCCAAGCCCTGCAGGGCCTGATTAGATCCGAGATCCGACCAGGGAGAACGGAACTTTCCGAGAGAGAGGCTCGTACTGTATTTTGATATACAGAGTACTCCGGAAAAAATCTCGTCCATCCTCCGGACTCTGACCGAGACGCGCGCTGGCCATCCGGCCCGGAAGAGGAAGGGCCGCGCACCGCCACCGGACGCAGATGAAGGATCGCCGGCGCGGTGGCTTCTCTGCGGCTCTCCGTGCTCCACTAGGGCTGAACCCGCGCATGTCGTGCGTCTGGTTGGTCGGCGCCTCGTCGCTCTCCGCGAGCTGTGGCGCTCAGCCCAAGCCGCCGTCTGGGATTCCTGGCTGACCTTATTCCCCCCCCCCCCCCTTCGCATATTATCCCTGGCTGATCATTGCTGGCCTCTTCCTGTCCTGACCCTCGTTTTCTCCTCCCTCCTTACTACTTTCCTCTCGTCGTCGCTCTTTTACTACTTATACCTTTCCTTCTCGCAACGGTCGATCCTTCGGTAGAGCCACCCCTTTTCTCCAGTTGACCTACCCCCGCTCTCCTTTATCGAGACCTCTTGGCGCCATCCGATCCCTACGCGCTTTTTGGATTAGTCGTCTGAAGTGATCTTATCATGGCTGACGGCCCACACCAGCCCATAGCTCAGCAGGATCTCCAGGCGGCGGACGGCTTCGTCCAAGGTGCTACCCGTCCTACTCCCCTAGGTCTCTGTTGGGGATCGCAATTGCTGACGGTCCTCCAGGTAACTCTGCGCCTTCGTCCGCTCAGCCTGCCAGCGATGGGAATTCGACGGAGCCGGCTCAAGGATTCGGGTCTGTGCCCCCGGCCTCGAGCACCGGCCCCTTCTTGGAGATCATCTGTGGTCCCCTCCTCAACTACAAGTACATGGACGTCGAGGCCTCGTCTTCAACCTGGCACGGGAGCGTTCTGATCGTCACAGCGCCGACGCAGAAGCAGCCGGTGCTGCACTTGCGCCAGGCAGGTCCTGTCTCTCACGGCAGCAATGGCGTCTTGACCAACGGTGATGCGTCGAGACAGCGTGGTACCATCTACCGTGGTATCAAGCTCTACGAAGATCCGAAAAAGGCGTTCTGGCGATTCTCGATTTCCGTCCCGTTGGCGGCGTACGAGGCGCGCTGGGAATATACCATTCCGGATTTCCTGTACGCCAATGGCGACGAAGTCAAGTCGCCTTGGGACTTTGTCGTACCGTCCGTGAGCGATTCGATGCGCATCATGTTCTATTCCTGTAATGGTTTCTCCGTCGGGACGGACACGGAGAGCTGGGCTGGTCCAGCGCTGTGGAACGACGTTCTCCGACTTCATGCGGTCCGACCGTTCCATGTCATGATCGGCGGCGGCGACCAGATCTATAATGACGGCGTCCGGGTTGATGGCCCGCTCAGGAAGTGGACCGACATCACCAACCCTCACAAGAGAAGGGCGCATGATTTCAACAACCAGCTGCGAGCTGACTGCGATGACTACTACTACAGGAACTACGTGCGGTGGTATACTCATGAACCCTTCAAGAGTGCCAGCGGACGGATTCCCCAGATCAACATCTGGGACGACCACGATATCATCGACGGCTTCGGCTCCTATACCGACCACTTCATGAAGTGCTCGGTCTTCCGCGGCATTGGAGGCGTGGCGTACAAGTACTACTGTCTGTTCCAGCATCACATACCGCCTCCCAAGTCGACCTACACCACGGACGCCCCCGAGACGATGCAGGCTATCAATGGCACATCCGGCGCTGACCCCCGGCAGCTGGAGAACACCTTCGTTCTTGAAGGGCACGAGGAGGACCCCAGTTGGATCATGGGAGCCCGCCCTGGGCCGTATGTGGAGGAAAGGAGCCGAAGCCTGTACATGCGTCTCGGCAGGCGCATAGCATTCGTGGGGATCGACGCTCGCACGGAGCGCACTCGTCACCAGGTCAATTATCCCGACACGTATGACGCCATCTTCTCTCGCCTCGAGCGTGAGGTGGCCGCGGCAAACGGAGAGATCAAACATCTCATCTTGCTCCTGGGCGTTCCAATTGCCTATCCTCGTCTGGCTTGGCTCGAAAATATCTTCCGCTCTCCGATCATTGCTCCAATCCGCTTGTTGAACAAGCGTTTCGGGCTCGCCGGGGATTTCTTCAACAAGTTCGATGGCCAGGTTGACTTACTGGATGACCTAGATGATCACTATACTGCGCGCCACCACAAACGTGAGCGGAAGCAGTTGATACTGCGCCTCCAAGCGTTCTCAAAGGCCCACTCCGTCCGGGTCACGATTCTGGGCGGCGACGTGCATCTTGCCGCGCTGGGCCGATTCTATTCGAACCCCAAACTCAACATACCCACCGAGCATGACCACCGGTACATGGCGAACGTCATCAGCAGTGCCATCACCAACAAGCCGCCACCAAAGGCCGTGGCGAACCTGCTGGCCCGCAGGAACAAGATCCACCACCTGGACGCGGATACTGATGAGACGCTCATGAACCTCTTCGACAAGCAGCCTGGGGGTCGGGAGAAGAGCGCCTCGTGGAATAAGGTGACCATGCCTTCGCGAAACTATGCTTGCATCACCGAAGTTCGCCCCTCGGCCGCCAACGATGCCACTCAACCGGTAGACAATTTGGACGGCGCCGCATGCAGTAGACCAACTAGCCCGGCCAAGGACGGACACTCGCCGCTTCACAAAGGCGAGGAGAGCGCCGGAACCACCCACAAGGCGGCGGACGGTGTGAGCAGTGACAGCGGCATGTACGGCGGCCTGGATGTTGCCATCAGAGTAGAGATCGAGCAAGGCAACAAGGAGGGAAACACGGAAGGCTATGGATTTAGCAGTAAGTTGGATGATGCACCTGGCTGTAGCGAAGATTTCTGATGATGGCTTTTGTAGTCCCACCGTTGACCGTCATTCCATCCGCCGAATGATGGAGGTGGCCCCTGGACCGTCCGTAAAGCAGGTCCCAGACGGCACAGAAAATTCATTACCCCTGCCAGTGAACTTCTTGCGATTGGATCCATGAGAGTTGGATACCCTAGTTTTCCCCATCGAGTGTCGTCACGGGCGAAGAAGGGGGCAATAGAAGACTGGATCATCTCTAATTTCGTTGTCTTGGTGTGTTATTATTATTATTATTATTATTATTATTATTATTATTACCTTCGATCCCACCGGCGGCGCCGTGATTTCGTGTGTCTTCATTGGTACCAAGTCTTTGTCTTGATGAGCCGAGCACAGCCCGTGGGTCTGTGCGAGGTCGCGGCTTTTTGTTTATCAATAATGCATCGAGTGCAGGATTATGATTTATTTCTTCTCCCGAGACGCGAGGGGCTCTGTAGGAGTCCCGAGCGCTTTGATGAAATGACCAACATATTGTTCTTCGCTCTGGTTCCCGCTCTGCAGCAGACATGCTTGGCGGATTTTTCCGTTTTATTTTTCCTGGTTAACTACCTGCAACTAGAATGATCGACCTGGAAAAAAAAATCCGTGCGGGGGTTGCATCGTGCACCATTGTTGTGGTCGAAGGCAATCCAGGGCAACCGTGGAGGCAGACAATACTTGGATTCTAGACCGCAGCTTATGTGGAGGACTTAGATGCTGCCGGAGCCTGCAGCGCCTGCGCCGTGATAGGCGGACGGGCGAGTCGTTGGCTGAATGCTGTATGACGAGGACGCGTAGCTGACTGCATGGAGTGTCGTGGGCAGATTGTGCATAGCACTTGGTTATTGTGCGACATCCAGCGTAGTATGTATCTAATCTTTCCAGGTAATCGATCGACCGATCTCGATACCGTTATCTGCTGCTTGGACTCGCAAGATCAGAAGTACGGCAGAGAGGCGGTGAGGGAGAAGTGGTCTTTGGCAATTGAGATTCTGGCTACCTAATGCATCCAAAGCTGATTCTATCTACTGTAGTCTGGTCATATCGTAGATATGGCTGGGGTAGATAGATACCAGGACACACCAGGCAGGTATCCGATGCAGCCCTGGGCTTGGCAGCGCCGCATAATTACCGGCGTCCTACACAGTGCATGTACACCGCACAGTGAGACGATGTGATCACCGACAGGACCAGACCATCCGATACGCCCTGCTGCTCCTCTTGGTCTTGTGCGACGAGACCAAGGGGACACTCTGTCCGGACGCGCTGCCCTCTTTTCGACGCCGATGCCGCTCTCGACGACCGCGCACGAAGGACCTCCACCGTGACATCCGTCGACTCGACGCCTTCCTCCTACACGCGGAGGGTCGAAAGCTCGTTCTGGCGGCCGCCCGCGCGGGGATGCGTTCCTGGAGATCATGGCCCTCCTCTGCGGCCGGGCGCAGGGCGGCGCTGGTGGTGGGCGTCCCGGCAGCGGCGGACGGTGCGGGAGCCGTCATGAGGGTCAGCTTCGACGCGATCGCGCGTTTATTCTAACTTTTCGATCTTTAAGTCTTTGATAGACATATGATATATACCTTCCATGTATCTGATGTATATAGGTTACACGGCAGCTGTTTTGATAAACGTTTCCCTTTGGATACGGGTTTGCGATGTTTCCGGGCCGGGTTATCCCTGCTGGCCGGCGGCATCTGTGCGCGTTTCTTGCAGGTGGAGCAGCATGGTGTGACGGCCTACCCGATGTGTCGAGGATCGGTCTGTTGGCTGCTCTCTTATCTCGCTGCCTCGCTCTGCTGAGGTCTCCATCCCAGCGCCGCCATTGGCCTGTCCGTCTGGCGTCTGGCCGGAAGCGGCGCCGAGCCGTGCCGGGACCGGGGCGCCGAGCCGGCCGGTCGCGCCGACGGGTCGGCGGGGGTCGCGGGGTGGGTCCAGCGGCCCCGACCCAGCGCCCCACCGCGCCGCGCTAACGCAGGCCATCGCGGCTTCCCCTCCTTTTTGTTTTACCCTGCGCAAGGCTTATCTCTGCACCAAGCCCCCGCCAAGACGCCGGTTCCGGCCTGGCACGAGGCCCCCCACGGCCCGTGCGGATCACCGCCTCTTTCGTCCGGTCTCTGTCTCTTTTCTCTCTCTCTCTCTCTTCGCCATGGCGGGGTCGACGACAGCCAGGGAGTCGGGATCCCCCGACTCGCCTTGGAAATCCCTGCAGCTGCGTGCATCCCGGCCCTGGCAGGCCCCGTCGACCGCGTGCTGACGGCCGCGTCCTTTCGCTCCCTCGCGATTCTCTTTTTTTCTCTTCTCCTCTCTCACCTCCCCTCTCTCTCTATTCCCATCCTCTCCCTTTTTTTTTTCCCCCTGCAGGCAGCCCGTCTGCGCCTCTGTCAAAGACCAGGCCTGTTCTCGTGTTGTCTGCTTGTTTTTTTTCCCCCTTTCCGTCCATTGATTGATATCTCCTGTACATACCTAGCTACATACATAACCAGCCTATATACCCGGGCACAAGCGTGTCCCCTTCTTTCCCTCTCTCTTTCCCCCCCTCTTCTCTACTCATACCACCGTGACACCATGGAGATCGAGGTCGACAAGAAGACCACGCCCTCCGCCGTCCCCCCTGACCAGGAGAAGCACGGCGACGCCCGCGACTCGGCCAGCGTCGAGGGCCTCGACCGCCTGGGCTACACGCAGGAGCTGAGCCGCAACCGCTCCATGTTCACGCTGCTCTTCCAGCTGCTGGCCATCGCCGCCATCCCCTACGGCGAGGGCGGCCCGCTGCTCAGCGCCATCTACGGCGGCGGCCCGCTGGCCATCTTCGTCGGCTGGCTCGTCGTGCTCGTCGTCGACGAGTGCGTCGCGCTGTCGCTGGGCGAGCTGGCCTCGCGCTATCCCACGTCCGCCGGCCCCTACTACTGGTCCTTCCAGATGGCCTCGCCGCGCGCCCGCACCGTGCTCTCCTTCGTCAACGGCTGGATCTGGCTCATTGGCAACTGGACCATCACCCTGTCCGTCAACTTCGGCTTTGCCTCGCTCATCTCCGCCACCGTCGCCATGTACCACCCCGGCTGGGCCGCCAACAGCTGGCAGCTGCTGCTCATCTTCTACGCCGTCTGCCTCCTCTCCCTCGCCGTCTGCACCCTGGGCAACCGCTTCCTGCCCAAGCTCGACACTATCTGCTCGGCCCTCATCGCCCTCACCATCCTCGCCATCCTCGTCGCCCTGTCCGTCAAGGCCGGCGCCGGCCGCCACAGCGCCGCCTACGCCCTGGGACACTACGACACCAGCCTCTCCGGCTGGGGCGGCTTCACCTTCTTCATCGGCCTGCTGCCCGCCGCCTACACCTTCTCCGCCGTCGGCATGATCTCTTCCATGGCCGAGGAGTGCCCCAACCCGGCCGTCAAAGTGCCGCAGGCCATGGGCCTCTGCGTACCCGTGGGCGGCTTCGCCGGCCTCTTCTTCATCCTGCCCATCTGCTTCACGCTCCCGCCGCTGGCAGACATCATCGAGGCCCCCAACGGCCAGGCCGTCCCCTACATCTTCCACGTCGTCATGGGCAGCCCCGGCGGCGGCCTGGGCCTGATGGTGCCCGTCCTCGTCATCACGCTCTTCTGCTCCATCAGCATCACCGTCGCCGCGTCCCGCACCACCTGGGCCTTTGCCCGCGACGACGCCATCCCGCTGGCCCGCCTGTGGGCGCGTGTCGACCGCCGGCTGGGCGTGCCCGTGTGGGCGCTCGTCCTGCTGACCGTCGTCCAGATGCTGCTCGGCCTGATCAACCTGGGCAGCAGCAGCGCCTTCACGGCCTTTGCCTCGGTCGGCGTCATCGGCCTGGCCGTCAGCTACGCCATCCCCATCGCCACCAGTCTGCTGCACGGCCGCCGCGAGGTGTCCAAGGCCCGCTGGAACTGGGGGCCCATCGTGGGCCCCATCATCAACGTCGTCGCCCTGTGCTGGATCGCCTTCGAGCTCGTCCTGTTCAGCATGCCCACCGCCCTGCCCGTCACCAAGGAGTCCATGAACTACGCGTCGGTGGTGTTTGTCGGCTTCCTGACCATCTCGGCCATCTGGTACTTTGCCTACGCCCGGACTTGTATGTCGCTTTCGTTGTCGTCACCGTCATTATCCCCATCTGATCCTTGATCCAACCGTGCTGACTGCCCTCCCTACAGCCTACAAGGGGCCACCCGAATCCGACGGCCTCTGACTGCTGACCCAGGACTGACTGCCCACCCTGCCCAGCCCTGCCCAGTCCAGTCCAGCCCAGCTCAGCCCAGTCACCTGCCATTGGATACGACCGTTACGATATAGACGTGGAGCCCATGATGAAAGAAAAAAAAAAAAAAAAAAAAAAAACAAAAGCCTGGAAGTGAGGGAAGCCAAAGCAAGCATGACCTATGGTCGTTTTTGCCTGGTTCTTCCTCGCTTTTGTATATACGTAGGTCCAGGCCCTGTAGTATTTTCTACCGTAATGCCGCAACCATTTTAAGTATGTAGTGTAGCCAGTGAAACGAGCAATGATTATGACCTTCTATCCCTGTCCCATTCCCATTTTGCCCGTGCCCGTCTCCGTCCATCAATGAGTCCAACAGATGCCCTGGTCCTGGTCCCCTGGTCCTGGTCCCCTGGTCCTCCCTACCCACCCAGATTGGAATCTTCGGACAGCCCGTGTGTCGGATTTGGCATGGACGCCGCTGCCGATGCCCAGACCCGATGTTTTTGAAGATTTTCAAGTTTCGACTGATGCCCATGCCGCGCATGACGTCATAGCAACCCCAGCTCCGTACCTGGATTATTATTAATAAAGCAAGAATTTTCACACCACCGCGGAAACGGGTCCCAACCCTGATTTATTAGTAATTATTCGGACTCTTGGGTATCCTTCCATTTCGTCGGAGTTCTCCGTGCGGGCTGCACTAGTAGTAGAACTTGAGGTACTGGACCAGTGAGTAAGCTCCCGAGATAGATCCATCGGAGCTGCCGACATACCACCATGTAGGACCTGGACCATAGAGGGGGGTTATGAACTTATGGTAGGTACGGAGAGGTACACCGTAGTCGGTCACGGTCCACGGTTCGAGTGCGGCGAGAACCACTTTTGTGTGCAGTGGACCTTTGCAACTGCTGTACTCCACTGCGCCCGCAAGTGCGGATGTAACGACGGGATACTAGGGTCTATACACAGTACTTTAGGTAGGTACCTGGGTACAGTAGTACATACCTAAGGTACTGTACAGTAGGTGGGCATCCAGCAGGTATGTACAGTAGGTACCTACGGAGTAGTATGCGCTTATTGTTACTGGCAAATTTATTAACAATAGTCACTACGGAACTGGAGGAGGCTTTGTGCCTGTCTCTATCCACCGATGGGATGGATGGGATGGAATGGTAGCTCTGATCTGATCTGATCTGATTCTGACCGAACTTCGAAAAAAAAGTGGAACCTTACTACCTAACCGTGCCACCCAAAAGGCAAAGGCAAAAAGAAAGCGGGCAAGATCTCATTGGATCCGATCCGGTCTGGGTCTAGCTCTGGGTCTGGCCTCTTCAGGAGGATTCAAGAGGATATATCCATTATCCAGATGGATGGACCTTGAATCTTCTTGAGAATTAAGGAGTCCAAGACTCAACCTTAGGGAGTACAGTAGTGGCAAAGTTGAAAAATGTTGTGCATGTGCATGTTGCATGTGAACATGCTGCAGGGGTTTGTTTCTTTTCTCTCTCTCTCTCTCTCTTTTTTTTTTTCCCCGATGGAGTCCTTTGCCACAAGCTGGTTTATTCACTACGGACCAGGTAGGTACCGTACGCTCGCTCGCTTGCGGCTTGGAGGAACCTTTTTCCTTTGGAGATTTAGGTAGGTAGGTAGGTAGGCTAGGCTGCCTGCCAGGGTTAGACATAAGTTCTTCTTTCTCAGAACATTTTAAGGAGGAGGAGGAGATGAAGAAGGAGAGAGAGAGAGAGAGAGAAAGAAAAGGCGGATGGCCAATTTAGATAAGTGGCGGTATCTGAGATCTATCTATCCATCTACCTATCTGTGCCTTTTTTCGTTTCCTTAAATTGGATGCCAGACTTGGCCTGGATTCATTTCGGATGTACAGTACAGTGCAATACAACATGGCAGGGCTTCTCAGTTCAATTCGATTCAACGGACAAACGGTATAAAGGAAGGTAAAGAAGGAAATAAAAAAGAAGAAAAGAGAGGTCCAGAAGACACCGTACATGTACAGCTGCAAAAAAAAGAGAAGTGGTACAAGTACATGTACAATACATACAAGTCTGCATGTATCTGTACATGTACCCGTGGTAGAGACTTGTAGGAGGTTATGGTATGCTAGCTGAGGGTGAACTCCAAGAATAGCTGAATTCTATGGACTAAACTAATCTAGTCCTATAGACAAGAAGGTGATGCACAGAGACTAGAACATCACAACAATCATGCGCAGGTTTATATGCTTCTTATAGTGGCGAATTGCCTGCACAATTTTTATGAAGGATTCCAAATCATTCTGTGCCTTCTATAGTGCTTCTAGAACGTTGAATTCCAAAAAACCTTAATTTTATCCATTTGGACCAATCTAAACAAAGTCAATTAATCAAACCATGGATATGATGTTGAGGTCATGTATCCTCACCTATAAATGAGATTTGAGGCTTCTGACCCTTCAAGCAATGGTCAGAGATCGCCTGAATCCAACAAGACTTACCTCCATAGGTACTACTTACTGTGCAGTCTGTACTTTATAACTCATGATTCGTGACGCATATGATGCATAATATTGTACAGTACATACAGTACAGTGACATCAGAACGGAGACATCTATATCTGTCTAGATAAACATGCAGGTAGAACACTCTAAAAGCCACCTCATCTTCTTTCCTTCTTTCTTTCTTTCTTTCATAGGTAGGCAAGCAACTCAACCGACCTCAAGCTGCCGCCTGCCTACTTCCCGAAGAAAACACCCAACCACCCCAGCTCCTCTCTCCGCTTCTTCTCGCGACGCGCGCGCCTCGCTTTCCACATCTCCGCCCACACCGCGCCGGACAGGTACCCGCCCAGATGCGCCCAGTGGTCGAGCGTGGGGACTTTAAAGAAGGGCAGCTTGACAGGGAGCAAGGGGGCGACGAGGCTCAGGGTCTCAAAGGCGACGATGCATGCGAGGAAGACGGAGCCGCGGGCCGAGAAGGTGTCTTGCCAGTCGCGGGGGAGAAAGAAGAGGGACATTTTGTCGCTGCTGACGTTAGTACCTATATCTATGTTTTTGTTTGGGCAGTCCACAGGGGGAGCAGGCTTACTTTGCATGAAGCATGCACCACGCCGCGACGAGGCCGGCGATAGCGCCACTCGCGCCGAGCGAGGTCACGGTCAGCTTGCCGCCGAGGACGTGTGCCGTCAGCGAGGTCAGTGAGCCGATGACGCCCGAAGCCAAGAAGAGGGGGAGGAAGTTGCCGCGGCCGATCTCGTCGTGTACTTTACACCCGTTAGTATATCTCTCAAGATTACCACCGTAGGGTGGTGAAGGGGGAAAACGTACGCCTCGTCCCAATAAACCACAAGATGACCATGTTCGTCGCGAGGTGCTTCAACTGCTGATGGCTAAACACGCTGCCCACGATGCTCAACGCGTACGGGTAGATGGGCACGCTGATGAAGTAGCGGTTCAGCATCTTCCACGCGGGCGGCCAGGCCTTCCACAGCGCGAAGATTGCCAGGTTCACGCCCATGATGCCCATCACCGTCGCCGCCGCCGGGGGGACGTCGGGCCACATCCGGTCCTTCTGGGCCGGGGGACGGTACGTCTGCGCGAAGACGTAGCAGCCGGCGAGCGTGAGGAGGGTTACGCCGAGAGCGGGGAGGATGCGGCGGGCCTGGCAAGTTTAGCTGTATTGCCCAGACCAAGCATAGGGATTTTATGCTAGAATACGTACCGTAGTCATCTTGGAGGTGTCGATGTCGTTGTTGGTAGCTCGCAGATGGTGTTTCTGGATCCACGCCAGCAACGGACGTTCCTGTGGATCTGCGCGGGGACGAGCTGGGGAAAAAAAAAGTAAGCCTCTGTAACGCGTAGAAAGGTAAAAAAAAAAAAAAAAAATCGCTTGGAAAAGAGGAGCAGCAGGAGAAACGTGTACGTACCTTCCATGAGAGCCGCCTCGTCGATCTTCTGCAGCTCCGTGGTCCGCCTCAGCTGCTTGGCCATCTTCTCGAGCTTCTCGCGGTCCTTGGCCTCGCCCTCGAGCCACTCCTTGCGCTTCCGCTCCTGCTCCGCCAGCAGCCGCTTCTCGTTCTGCTCGCGCGCCTCTTTCAGCACGCTGCGCCCGTAGATGTCGCTGGCCTCGCCCAGCTCGGCGCCGTAGTAGCCGCTCTGCGGCTTGTACAGGCCGAGCTCCTCCGCGCGGCGGATGAGCTTCTCCTCCTCCTCGCGCTCCTCGCGCTCGATGCGTGCCAGGATCGCCGCGTCCTCGTCGACGGGGTAGTGCTGGCGGAGCCAGTCGAGCGCCTTGTCGAGGGAGGGCTTGCGCACGGCGCGGGTGATGTCGGCGGGGAGGTCTAGGTCGAGGGTGCCGGCGAGACGGCGGCCGTGCAGCACGGCGAGGACGCGGTTGCCCATGGCCGGGGAGAGCTTGCCGGGGCCGAAGATCTTGTTGATCTCCGAGGCGGAGAGGGGCGTGGAGCGGATCGGGACGCCATGTTCCTGTTCGGCCGGGGGCTGGTCGGGCGGAGAATTTTTGCTCTGGAGGGACCTGAGGAAGACGGACGGGAGGGGTCCTTTCGACCGGAAGGCGTTGCAGCTGGCAGACAGACCCGGGCCCAGCTGCGACGAGGGCTGTCTTCGGACGAAGCTGTTAATCGGACGCTGCCGCACAGGCAGCTCGCGCAGACCGCCCCGCGACGACGAGCAGAGAGAGCGGAGGGACGATGGGGTCGACAGGAGCGGGCCAGACGGGGCACGAAGCCCCGGGCATGGGATCCGCCATGCTATGGAGAATACATTGCTCATCTCCAGCGGGTGGGAAGGCTGACAGTCGCTGTGATGCGCTTCGGCGGGCGTGACGAGAGCGAAGTCCTCGATGTCGGGCGCGGCGGGCGGGCGGAGGACGCGGTCGCCGGCCGATGGTTGTTCCGGGTGGAGACACCGACAGACACCGGCCAACGCGAGATGCACACGGACAGGCGAACACGCGGGATCCAATGAAAAGTAGATATAGGAACGGTTCAGGAGGCAAAAGATCTCTTCCCAGTGATGTCTACACGGCTGGTGGCACGTAAGACGGCGGGGTTTGAGGATCCCGTTTGGATCTGTGTAGGTCCCGCTGATGTGCGGGCAAGATCAAAACGGCAGGTATCGGAGCCCTCACAGTCCGTCTTCCTGTAGTCGTAATGAGAGTCCCGTATTTTCCAGCGCCAAGCTAGGTCTCAAGCGTCGACAGTGTTATCAAGTCCTGGTCCTCCAAGTATCTGCTGTAGATACATACATCTAAGGCGGAGGTTGGTGGGCACGTGACGATAAGATAAGCGCGATAACGCGTGTTGAGCTTCACCCTCCAGCCCCTCGACGAGCAGCTCTCCGCGCCACAGTATCTGAACGATACCAAGCGTTCCATCTTCCTGCGCCAGAGGTGAAATATCTATCGTCCCTCGTCCCGGGACGCTGAAAGCCCCGCACTGCCAAAAACAAAGACCGAAATCTCCAGCCAAAAAAAACAATACCAACAAAAAAGATGTCCGCCGAATCCCAACCCATCACCCCCGAGGCCTTCGCCGAGGCGATCAAATCCCTCCCCCTCTCCGCCTGCTACGCCAAGGTCTCCGAGCTGCGCAACTCCATCGCCCACCTGCGCCGCTCCAATGAGGAACTGCGCCTCTACATCGCCGAGGCCGACAACGAGACCGAGTCCAGCCGCCGCGAGCTCGAGAGCTACATCGCCGAGAACGAGGGCGTCGTCGCCGCCATGACGGAGCGCATCGCCCTGCTGCGCACCGAGATCGAGGTCAACCGCGGCCAGCAGTGGATCGAGCTGGATCCCGAGGCGGCTGCGCAGGCCGCGGAGGTCGTCGCCGCGGCGGCGGACGAGGCGGAGGTGGAGGCGATGGAGACAGGAACAACGGCAACAGCAGCAACAGACGAGACGACTGCCGCGCCCACGGTCAATGGGGCTAGCAGCACGAGGGCGACGGTCGGGGGCAGTCCGGAACCCGCTGCGCATGGGGGTGCTACTACTCCCGTGGTCAATGGTGCTTCTTCGGTCGCTAGTACTTCAGAGCTGTCGAGCGAGGCGCCATCGCACGCGGCCGATCGTCAGCAGCACACCGACGTGCCCATGGAGGTGGAGCAAGAAGAGGAGGGCGTTTACCTTTGAGTCCTCCTTGGCTGGAATGCTCCTGCGATGACGGAGTTATTGCTTTTCATCCGTTAACAGTGTTCGACGGGCTCATGAGATCCATGAGGGGCGGAAGAAGAAGATGACGACGACGACAATGATGATGTGAAATCTGCAGGAGAGCGCCAGTGTCGCGCGGGAGACAGACGGGACCAGGATCGAGGGGGGATACAACGCCAGTTTGCTTGTGGATCTCCGGGGAAATACCATGGATAACACCCAGAGCCATGGTTGTGCTGGCCATTTGGCTGGCCGGTCGCTGCTTGACATCTCGAAGATATGGATCCGTTGGTCCGTTCTAAGAACCAGCAGAGGCCAAACATGGAGAGAATGTACGCACGTGGCTCCTCTTGGCCGTCGAAGGTTCACCAAGTCTCTTCAAAGACTGTCATCCATATGCATGAAATGACGGAAAGGGATTTAAAATTTTTCAGTATTCTACCATCCATGTTGCTGAGCTGGGGTATAAGTTATGTCAACTAGCGCTAGGGTTGTATTTGACAGGGGACCATAGACACCCGCAACCACAGTATTTACATGCAATATTGTGCTATCAGGCTGCAAAACATATGTTTTTTTTGTGTCGACATCTTTTTTTATCTGTATTCCGTGTGGTGCCCCAAATATCATGTCTGCCTGATAGCACCATAAGAGAGAACCTTCATTTGGCCGCAAAGCTCTCAAATAAAATAGACCCGAAGTCTAATGCCACTCGCTTGCCAGACCCGAAACAACAGCGCTCTGCTATGCTGATCGGAGAGACGGGAGGGTACTTGTGATTAGCCGACGCTCAACCAACAAACCGGATATGCGGGGGTAACAAAAAAGACACATTCACATCGCCAATGCAAAATGCTCGAGTTTTCCAGATCCGCTAGTGCCACCAGTTCCATTTCAACCGTCCGCAAAAACGACGAGAGTACTGAGCTGGAAAAGAAAATGAAATCCAACGCCAGGGTAAAGACAGGTCATTGCCACCAATCAGATATATTGGCCAAGCTCGCTCGTAGCGTTCTGTCCGACTTGAATCACAGCGGGACCTGCTGGTTCAGGCAGCGGTCTGCCGAGCCGCCGGCTGCTGCTGTTGCTGTTGTTGCTGCTGCTGCTGCGCCGCTGGATTATGAGCCCAGTGGCCGATGAGGGCCTCCGGGGGAATCTTCCCCTGCTTGAGAAACAGGTCGATCAGGGGCTGCATCGGCTCCATCTCCTTGTCGGCCACGAGCCTGTAGTACTTGGCGACGGTGACGAAGTGGACGAAGCACATGTTGAGCATCTCGTGCCTGTTGAGGTGGTAGAAGGGGTCGAGCCAGTGGCCGTGGTAGAGGTGAGCGTAGCAACGGAACATCTGCTTCATGATGCCCTGGCAATCCTTGTAGAACGTCTGCGAGAAGCCACTCGACTTGCCGATCCAGTCCTGGCTGGAGTCGGAATTGGCCTGGTTGTTCGAGTCTGTCTCACCGGAGACTTCCATGGACAAATAGGTCCGAGGCGCGCTCTTCACGGGGTCCGTGGGAAACATGACCGGGTCATGGATCTTGCTGACAATCCACTTCTCCACGCGGTTGATGAATTTTGGAGCAGAGATCTTGGCCGCACGCCCATCCACCAGCCAGGTGTAGGTCAGGCTGGAAGACTTGTCAGCTGCGATCAAGGCAGATCCAGGGTCAAGGATCTCTACTCACCGACCTGCAGACATGGTTGGGCAGGTGGTTTCATTGCAGATTGGCTGTCCGGTAAGACTGTTCACTTCCTGAATGACCTGCAGCATGCCATGGAGCAAGCGGTACTGCTCGACGACTGTGGTGCAGTGACGGTCAGCTTTCCAGGTCTAGCCATTTGAGCCGCAAGGGGTACATACTCTGGTGAGCAATCCACTCTCCAAGCTCCACGTTCTTGGGACAAGCGCAGAGAGTCAGGAAGTTTCCCTTGACGTTGAGCGGAGCGTACTTCTCCTGGAAGAAGTACTTGGGAATATCGTCATTGTTGCTCCCGGAGGAGCTGTTGTTGTCAATAGCGAAGCTAGAGGTGACAGAGGGAGAACTGGGCATGGGTGCCGGCTGGAGAGCGTGAGCAGCAGGGGCAGGAGCCTGGCTCGGAGCGCTGTTGTTGTTGTTGTTGTTGTTGTTGTTCATCTTGGGTGAGTTGTTGTTATTGTTGTTGTTCTTGTTGTTACCGCCCCGGCCAAACCCCTGGCGACTAAAGGCAACAAGAGCAAGTCAGCCCAAGGTTTCAAAGGAGAACATCAAAAGCGCAGCGCATGGACGCCACACGGAAAAAGAGAGCTGCCGAAATTGTCTGGCAAGACTCTGCAGAAGGGGTTCTCTTAGGGCATGACCCGAATCCTGATCTTCCAGAAGCACGGGGTCAGGGGGGCGCCGCGGAGGATTGTACGGAGCAAGGCACGGGGGCGGCTCAGCACAGCGGGGGGAGACACATACACACTCTGGAAGAAAGTCGCCATTGTGAATGACGGATCAATTCCAGAACCAGGCAGAGAGAGACCACTGAGCCCTGGGATCTGAAGCAGAACGAGCGAACGACGGCACAAGGGGGGGGGAGGGGGGGGAGGGAGAGCGAGAGAAGGCCGGCCAGCGCTGTCCTGGCGCATCTCCGCCGCGTTGTCCAGCGTGGAGCTCGGCCCGCGCTGTGCTGGCCGGATCGGATCATCCTGAGTCTCCGGCACAGTTTGGGGATAGCGCCGCCGCCCGGCAGCTTCAGCGCGCAAGAACGCAGCGAAGGCGCCGCGGTGAATATCAAGTCGTCAAAGTGCAACACCAGCAGGCCGTGTGGGACAGCTGGTGAATCGGCCCTGACTCCAGCTGCGGGTCTGTGTGCAGGCCCATTTCTTTTTCATCTATCCACGTGTTCTGGGTTTACTGGACTTTCTCGCTCCTCATCCACCACCTTGCCATCTTCCCGTGCAGACCACGCCGTACCGAGAATCCATATATCACACCATGTCTGATTCTGAAGAAGATATTGTCCGGCATCCTGGACGCACCACAGAAGCCAGCCATGTTCACAGCCCATCGGAAAGTGAGCGCGGTAACACTCCGGAAGCTGTGAACGGCGGCGCAGGGTCCCCTCTGGGATCCGATGCTGGCCAGCTCAATGGGGACAACGATGACGACCTCTTTGGTTCTGCTTCGGAACCAGAGCCAGAGCCAGAGCCAGAACCAGAGCGCGAAAAGTACAGCTACTTCCTTTTCCCGGAATATTGATTACTGTTGGCTGACTGGTTCCCCAGACGACCGCCGCGAAGGCTCGACGACGAGGAACTTGACTCGGGAGACGATGAGGGCCGCTACGACAGAGTCGCAGATCGCATGGACTATGACGAAGCCGAGGACGGTGACTATGGAGAGACTGTCAATGTCATGGACTTGAGCTTGGGCCGGGCGCCCGAGCCGGAATCCACAAGCGGAGAGGTGTGTGTTGCGCCTGCCTGTGAGGCAACTTTGGCTAACATCATGTCTCCACAGGTCTACACGATGGCAGTTCCCAATTTCCTTTCTATCGAGACGGAGGAATTCAACCCAGAGACTTATGTTGCGCCTCCATTCTCCACTGCCGCCACCTCTCTATGTTGGCGATTTGATCCCAACGACGAGTCGCGCCTCCAGTCGAACGCACGCATCATCCGCTGGGAGGATGGTTCTCTGACGCTGCAACTTGCCTCCGCCCCGAAGGAGCAGTACAGGATAGCTTCCAAGCCCCTGGCGCCTCTCAACAAGGCCGGCGACTATGAGTCGGAGTTTGACGCCCACACCTACCTGGGCGCGGCCGCGGAGACTGCCTCGGTGTTCCGCATCACTTCTCACCTGACGCATGCCCTCACCGTGCTTCCCACGGCCATGGAAACCGACGACGCCGTGCAGCGTCTTCAGGAGTCTCTGGCTCGCAGCAAGAAGAACCCCGACGGCACCGTCACCATGATCGATGTGAAGGAGGATCCCGAACTCGCGAAGAAGCAGGCCGAGCTGGCAGAGCGCGAGAAGCTCAAAGCGGCCCGCAGACGGCAGCAGATGGCGGACCGCGACCTGGAGCGCGGCCGCCGCTTTGGCGTGCCCTACCGCACCGGCGGGGCTGGCCTCACCGTGGGCGGACTCGAGGGCGACGACGAGATGCTCACGACCAAGCCGCGCGCGAAGAAGCCTCCTCGCAAACCGAACCGCCGTGGCGAGATCTACACAGACGAGGAAGAGGAGCACGAGCACAGACGCGGTCGCACCAGGGAAGACCGGTACGACGAGAACGACGGGTTCCTGGTCGGCAGCGACGAAGAGCCAGAGGAAGCCGCGGAGGAAGAAGAGGAGGAAGAAGAAGAACTTGAGGATGAGGACATGGATGCCGAAGGCGAGGCCGACGAGGACGTCGCCCCCGCCCGGAAGGAGAGGTCAGAGTCGCCCAAGAGGAAGAGTCCTGCGCCCGAAGCTGCGGGCGGTGCAGGGACACAGCCTGTCAGGAAGAAGCATCGTTACGTTGTCGACGATGATGACGACGAGTGACCACAGGATTCTTCTAATCTATGGGTCTACGTCTATGTTCGTCTTCTCATTCTTGATATCCCTTCCTCCATTGCGGTTCCTTTAGCGATTTCGCCACGATGAATGCCATATGTACTGTATTTATCTTTTTTTTTCTACTGCCCTGGCATGTGCATGAATCGTGGACGATTGGCTTCTCGTTTCCTTTTCCTCTTTCATACCACTCTCCGGTTATGTTCGGTTTGATTAATAGATTACGCTTTTGTGTTTTTCTCATTCTGGGAGGCTCGAAAGCTTTGATAGCCATAGAAATCATGTAACACCAGACGAAATTGAACCAATGGAATATTGGAAGGAAAAGAAGAATAAGCTCTAGTATGAGAGTGTCCAGTCATGGGATTAAAGTAATACTGTAATCTCACTGAAGGATAAAAATCTCCATAAAGAGATTCCTTAGCGGTTCCGTATATTATCGGAGGGTTGGCAAGCTGCTCCCATTCCATCTCCACTCGACTAAATTAGCAACTCTTAGGTTGCACATGAACAAAACTTATCGAAGTAGATTATAAATATGATTGAGTAGAGAAATCTAATTTGGCATTGGTATCTAGGAAAGCAAAAGATATTCCTTTTCCAAGAGTTCGTCCGTCTGATCCCATCCATCTTATCCCCGTAACACCGCCCGCGGCTCCGAGATCCCCTGACATATATATAACCATAACCAAAAGTGAGAAAGAACGCCGGAGTTGATATTCATTTCCGTTCGAGTTGAATCATAACATGTATATATGTGCTGGCCAATCCCGCTGTTCGCCGTCCGAATTAAAAGATATCCAGGGAAAATAAACAAGGGCTGTATATCCAGATGTTTCGCTGCAATTCGTGATTCATGATAAGGCGCCATCAGGGTATTCATGCGGCTCGAAGCCGAACTTGGAAATAGCATCCTTGGCACTGCCAACCACCCTGAGGCAGAGGAACTGGCTCTCGTCGAGATTTTGCTTCTCCTCCTGCGTGCCGTTAGGGTTGTTATTCTGCCCACAGCGTTGCTCTGCGGCTCCATTTGATGGTTGCTGGGCAGGGCTTTGCCTCTCGTGTCGTGATCTGCCCTCTGCGTGCCATCGCCTTTGGCGCGCCTCCATCTCTTTGATGAGAGATAGCAAGTCTGGCGACTCTTGGCACTGTACAGCGCCTCTCGGATCTATTGGACCGCCAATGATGGCGCGTCGAACCGTTTGACGGAGCCACCGCCTGTATGTTTCCATCTGGCCCTGCGGATCCTGCGGCACAGAGGCGACAAAAGCGCGCGGAGCTGCCCGCTTCCCCAAATCTACAGCGTCGGCCGTAGAGACGCGGAGCCAAGCGTCTGCGATCACATGGAGGAGCGTCCCCAGCAGCATGACGTTCTGCATAGCCGTGGCGAACGTCTGCGGGCATACTTCGCAGCGAATTACTGAGCGGGCCGTCCGGGCAGCAGTATACAGGGAGCACAGAGTGTGCTCTGTGATGGGGAATGAGCTGAGAGTGGAAAGGTTGCTGAGACACAAGTATAAGTATGACAGGCAAGTGCATTGGGGGTTCCCCTGTGGAGCAGATAAGCCCGTTCCAAGGCCTGCCTGCAAGCTATTGAAGCTGGGGTCCACGGAAGGTATCAGGGAAATTGTGGATGTGAAAGAGTAATCGGGCCAAGGAGTACTGGTCGCTGGTATGGGTTGTAGCATATCGAGTTGCTCATGTTGCAACAGTCCGCTCCGCTCAACCCCGAACGACGCGCCAGCATGGACTTGCGATGTCTTAGGTACCCGAGCACAGTAAACCGGCGGACACACCTTAAAAGCATCCGACGCAGCAGCAGGATCTGGAGGCAAGGCAGAGGGATACAGCAGATCGTTGTCTAGGTCCGCCCATAGATCAGAACCAGCCCCGTCGAATAACCCGATATCGTCATCCACCCGCAGCCGTTTTTTCGGGGGGCGCCCCATCTGCTTCTGTATCGAATAATGGCAGAAGAGCGACTGTTTCACGCAACGACTGCAGCCGGTTGGTTCGCCAGAACATTTCAACTTGCGCTTTCCTAGTCAAATCCCATCATTCAGTCTCCGAGGTACGTAAGAGCCAGCATACGCACACACAGCAGCGGGACTTACTACATTCATCACAAGCGGCGTGCCTCTTGGGCGCAGGCTCCGGAGTTGCAAAACTGTTGTCATTACAAGACATGGGATAAACATTAAGAGGATATAACGAAGTCCGGGGATCAGAGGTGACCGCCATTCTGAGCTGAATGCGGCTGACACAGGCGGAAATCCCCCACTGAGACAATACGACCTAAAATTATATGTGTGAAGGAAAATAGGAATCTCGACTAGGATGGCAATGGCTGGTACGAGAAGCTCGTGGCAGTGCGAAGGGCAGCTCGCCCCGACAGAGGGATATACAGCACGTATGGAAATCCATGGACAGCAGCGGCGGAGAGCGGCAGAGAGCGGTCAGGCACGAGGGGTGGATCTGTCACGTGGGCGGTCAGGAAAAGTGCAGCGCCGACCGCCGTGAAATCTTGGCGCACCGAAGAAAAAAGTGTCGACGAGCGCATGTTGCGCGCAGGACGGACCGACTCGAGGACGCCCACCAGCACCCGTCAAAATGAATGCCTCCAAGACTTCCAAGAAGCGCAAGGCTGTGACGAGGGATGTGGAGGAGGAGGCTGGAGTTGTGTCTGGAGACGAGCTAGGCACGCGAGAGCTCGACGGCGTGCTCTCCGACAGCGCGGAGGATCCTTCCGATGACGATGAGGAAGAGAGCGATTCGGAGGTCGAAATCGTCGATGAATTCAGTGACGAAATATCCTCAGACACAGAGAATGATCGGGGAGGGCTCGTCAAGAAGCAAGGGAAGTCTGGTGTCAGCAGTGACAAACCAGATGACAAACAGAAGGACGACGACTCCAGCGAGGACGAAAAACCCAATTACCGGATAGAAAAAGATGCCAACGGCAACATTCGCTACGTCTATGACGAGATAAACCCAGACGATAATTCTGATTTCTCAGAAGTCGACGAGAATGCCAACACCATCGGCAACATTCCGCTGTCGTTTTATGATCAATATCCTCACATTGGTTACGATATCAATGGCAGGAAGATCATGCGACCAGCAAAGGGCGAGGCATTGGATGCATTGCTTGATAGCATTGAGGTTCCCAAGGGTTGGACCGGCCTCACCGACCCAGACACCGGAAAGCCATTGGAGTTGAGCCAGGATGAATTGGAGCTGCTGCGCAAGGTGCAGATGAATGAGATCCCCGAGGAAGGATACAACCCCTACGAGCCCATGGTGGAGTGGTTTACCAGCAAGCAAGAGATCATGCCTTTGAGTGCTGCCCCGGAGCCAAAACGGCGTTTCGTCCCTTCGAAGCACGAGGCCAAGCGCATTATGAAGATCGTGCGTGCGATAAGGGAGGGCCGCATTGTGCCATACAAGCCTCCATCGGAGGAAGATGAGGAGGATGAACACGTTGCGAAGTACGACCTTTGGGCGGACGAAACACCACGGCGTGACCATCCTATGCACATCCCAGCTCCCAAGCTGCCTCCACCTGGATTCGACGAGAGCTATCACCCGCCTCCAGAGTATCTGCCCGACAAGAAGGAGAGGAAAGCTTGGGAAGAAGCAGATCCGGAGGACCGTGAAAAGGAGTACCTTCCGACTGACTATGGCTCTCTCCGGAAGGTCCCTGGCTACGAAAACTTTGTCAAGGAGAAATTTGAGCGCTGTCTTGACCTTTATCTCGCTCCTCGAGTTAGGAGGAGCAAGCTTAACATTGACCCTGAGAGCTTGCTTCCGAAACTTCCCAACCCCGAAGAGCTCAAGCCGTTCCCAACCACTTGCGCGACTATATTCAGAGGTCACAAGGGTCGTGTCCGTACCCTCGCCGTCGACCCGTCTGGCATCTGGCTGGCAAGTGGAGGTGATGATGGAACAGTCCGTGTTTGGGAGCTGCTTACCGGCCGCCAGCTGTGGAGTGTCAAACTCAGTGAAGAAGATCCCGTTAATGTTGTACGATGGAGGCCTGGCAAAGATGCGGTCGTCCTGGCAGCCGCAGCTGGAGACGACATTTTCCTCGCGGTTCCCCCTATCCTGGACCCAGAACTTGAGAAGGCAAGTCTCGAAGTTGTTGATGCGGGCTGGGGCTATGTTGCCTCGAAACGAGCTCCAAGCGGTCAGGATGCAAATAAGAAGAGCACACCACCTCAATGGATACGGCCATCGTCCTCTCTTTCAGAGAACGGCGTATGTGCCATTATTCCTCTTCGATACGTAGCCAAGTCCCTATCTTGGCACCGCCGTGGTGATTACTTTGTCACCGTTTGCCCCGGTTCATCCACGCCAGCGTCGGTTGCCATCGCAATCCACACCCTCTCCAAGCACCTCACACAGTATCCCTTCCGCCGACGTCTCAAGGGCGGTGGACCTCCACAGACAGCGCACTTCCACCCTTCGAAACCAATCCTCTTCGTCGCAAACCAGCGCACCATCCGTGCCTACGACCTTTCTCGACAACTGCTCGTCAAGATCCTGCAGCCAGGTGCCCGCTGGATCTCTTCGTTCGACATACACCCGACGTCCTCTACTGCTGCCGGTGGTGACAATGTCATCGTTGGCTCCTACGACCGCCGACTCCTCTGGCACGACATTGACCTTTCCGCACGTCCCTACAAGACGTTGCGGTATCACCGCAAGGCCATCCGCGCGGTCAAATTCCACCCCGGCGGACGTCCCCTATTTGCAGACGCCAGTGACGATGGTTCTCTGCAGATATTCCACGGCAGCGTTACGGGCGACATGCTCAGCAATGCCACTATCGTGCCACTGAAGGTCCTTAAGGGCCACAAGATCACTGGCGAGCTTGGTGTGTTGGATATTGATTGGCATCCAAGGGAGCCGTGGTGTGTCAGTGCAGGTGCAGATGGAACATGTCGACTATGGATGTAAATAGGCAGCAGCAGCTGTCTTTCTCTTCTTTTTTTCGTTTTTTTACCTGGGTCATTGTATCAGTATTTGCATATGTAAAGAAAGGCGTTTCCTGTGCATCTAGATATCCATCTTATTAGACATCAAAAAAGTTGCGTGGGCCATGTATGATTTAAATTAACGGCAGGACACTATCCAGTGAATAGCTCAGAAACGATGGATTTAATTAAAGAGCTACCTTTTCTGGTTAATTTCTTACCGGAATTACTAGGGCTGTCATTTCACAAGCGCACTGCATTGCAGTCCCCTCTTCCTTGTATTCTACCGGAGACGTAATTGAGTTAATGTCGTAGAGAAAGACTGATTAATTCTTTGAAGAACTAGGAAGGATTGGAAAGACAGGGAATTTAACTCAGAAACACTAAACCTTAGCATCCACTCAAGCCAGTTTGGTATCTATATACGTATGTAATAGTACATCGATTTGTCTGTGCTGTCTCAGTTTCAAACGGAACACTGTTGTCTTGATAGGATGCAAGATTTTGACATGCGGCAAGCGTCATGACCATCATTATAGCCGTAGGTCATATGACGTGACGGGGTATCGAGAAGGAGATACATTGCGCCAAAGGGTAGACTCTAGAAAACCTTTGAAAATCTCATAGCGGCAAGTTGGAACTAAAGCTATAGATAAAAAAATGACCGTAGGTGCTAGGTATCAAGCTTCTTACAGTATCAGCGGCAGCAACGTCATATGTACAGTATGGATCATATATCTGCCTCTATCGTCTATGTACATAAGCATAAGAATAATGGTTTGGGGGTATTCAGAAAGTCTCCCGTAGTCATCTATCCATGACTCCGCTGCTCCAGTCTCTCCGCAGCTTCTCATACTTCTTCATATCTGTCACGCTGGGCCGAACAAACTGTTTGGCCGCCACAAAGTCCTCGAATTTGATCGTATCTCGCCTCTTGATGGCGGAATACCCGGCTCTTCGAAGAAGACTTCCCAGGTCCGCACCGCTGAAGCCCTCGCACTCCTCTGCCAGTTTTCGTAGGTCGTCGTTGAACTCGATCGGGAGCTTGCGGACCAGGGTCTTCAGAATCTCCACACGCTCCTGAGGGCCGGGAAGATTGACGAAAAGGAGTGTCTCCAGTCGACCTGGTCGCAGCATTGCTGGGTCAATGATATCCGGGCGGTTTGTAGCCGCGATCACGTAGATGCCCTGACGATTGCTGCCTAAGCCGTCAAGCTCGGTAAGCAAGGTGTTGACAACGCGTGCGGAGGCTTCGGAGAGAGTGTCATCCCGCCGGGGGACGAGGGCGTCAAGCTCATCAAAGAATATGACGCAGGGAATTGAGGAGCGGGCACGCACAAACACCTGCCGCACTGCACGCTCCGATTCACCGACATATTTGTTGAGCAGCTCGGGACCTTTGACGCTGATGAAGTTTGCGCGGGATTCGTTGGCAACTGCCTTGGCCAGAAGCGTCTTACCGCATCCAGGGGGTCCCCAGAGGAGGACTCCTGTAGGCGCAGTGATACCAACTTGAGCATATATCTCAGGGTTCTTAATCGGCTCGACAATGGCCGTGGCGAGTTCTTCGCGCACTTCGGCCAAAGCGCCAATGTCTGCCCATGTCGTGTCCGGGATGGTGGCAAAGCCCTCACGTTTAGATGAAGGCTGAATTTTGGGTAGAGCGGCAAAGAAGTCCGCATTTGACACCAGGATGGTTTGGGCCTCATCCCCGATTGGTGCTTCTTTGGCATGTCTGATGAGACGCCTCAATTCTCTCACTTTGGGGCTCTGGTCGTCATTCTCTTCAATTTCCATATCCTCGCCAGTGTTCGACCGCAAGAGCTCTAGGTACCGCTTGATAGCGGCAGAACCTGCAGTAGACACCAGGTCATTGAGATCGGCACCTACAAATCCTGGCGTTCTCTTCGCAAGGGTCTTGAAGTCGACGTCATCCGCAAGTCGCATCTTTCGCGTAAGCGCACGGAGGATCTGTTCCCTTACAGGCTCTGAAGGGACGCTGAGATTAATCTCTTTATCGAACCTGCCTCCTCGCCGCAAGGCCGGGTCCAAACTGTCCGGGCGATTGGTAGCTGCGAGGACAATCACGGGCTTCCCGTCCGTCTTTTCAAGTGCCAGGTCATCCATGCACGTTAGAAGCTGAGCGACTATTCGCTTTTCCATCTCTCTCTGCGCACTCTCCCGTTTCGGCGTGATCGCGTCAATTTCATCGATGAAGATAAGGCAGGGAGCCATCTTCTTAGCTTCATCAAAATGCTCTCGAAGCGCCTTTTCCGATTCTCCTGACATCCCTGAAACAATTGAGGGTGCTGATATAGAAATGAATGGAACGCCCAGTTCAGCAGCAAAGGCATTCGCGATCATGGTTTTGCCGCATCCAGGCGGCCCATGTAGTAAAACGCCTCGAGGAGGCTGTACGTTCGAAGCCGAGTAAACCTGGGGTCGTGTCATTGGCAAGATAAGAAGGTCCCCCAACTCCTGAATCACATCATCCAATCCGCCCAAGTCTGCCAAACTCACATGCGTCGGCGGTGATCTGTCGATGGCCTCAGCCTTGCGTCGCTTTGGAACCGATTCACCGGCATGTTGCCGTCTTTTATTCGATGTCTTTGCAGGTGCAGGTGAGGGCTCAACACCGGCGCCATCAGTTGGTTTTTGTGGCGCGGGAGAGGGTCTAGAGGCCGTGTTCCACATGCCCACGATGCTTCTGTTTAGACCATTGGAGTCCTTTTCTTGTCAGCACTATGGTCAAATAGTACGAATGGCAAATAATAATGGAAATCAAGCAAAATTGACACTGCGCGACTTACCTGAACAACTGCCTTGTCCTCTAATCCTTCGAAATCTCCCTCTATGGAGTCCGATTCGTCGTCTCCGAGAACATCACTTTTAATCACTTCCAGCACCCGCTCAATACTATCCTCAAGGAGCTTCTTGGGCTTTCGGTTCAGGCTAGAGTTGGACCGCTTTATAGTATCGTAGATCGCAGGCACGGAGAGACGTATCCGCCCTCCTTCGGCCTGCTGCTCGTCTGTAATTTTGCGCACAACTTGGTAGACCTGCGGAGGCGCATATCTATCAGCGAACAAATTTAACAAATAAATACAGCATTCCTCACCTCTCGATCGAGGCCTTGGCTCAAGGTAGGCCTGCCCCCGCGATTTCTCGGAGCCATCTTCGAATGCGCAGGCCGTTTTTCAGGTTGTCTATGTGAAAGCCTCCAGATCTCGATGATTTTGTACGCGAGGAAAAAAGATTACCCGACGAATTTTACAAGCGGTGCCGCCGTTTGTAGATCACCCCACAGTTGGAATCTAAATACAAGATTGTAATTCTCTTGTCAAGACATAAATCTGGGTCATTTATGAGCCGATGCTGCTTGTCCCGCGAATCCGAAGCGCCAACTGAAGCTGTCGTTCTCCATTGATTCCATCATTAGCGACTTCGGAACTGATAACTGATTATGATCGCTGAGTTACAGTGCCTACGGCTTCGAAATCAGAACAACAACGCTGAAAGAGACAATCCCCTTTTTTTTCTATAAAAATGAAATGAACTAACATCTGGACGGTTACATTGTCTCGTTCATGCTGAGATGATAAGCGGCTTATCGATATGGCCGAGAGCCGTACCGTATCTTACAGCGGCGTGGTAACAAATCGGTAACGAATCTGCGACGGACGTCATTTCTCCAGGCAGATGGCTCACCTATCAACGACAACGATATGCCGCGACGATGGGAAACACCAACAGCACACACAAGATATCTGCTCAGGATAGGTGAGTGATTTATACTTATTTTTGATCGCGGACTCAGGCGCAGTGAGATGTTCACTTATTGAATTTCGTGGATAATCCGTCGAAACCTTTTCTCCGCATTACGTGCCCCTCATGATCAGTTATGCTGACTCCAACACCCAACTTGAAAACAGGGCTATTCTTGACTTAAAAAACCAGCGCGACAAGATCCATCAGTATCAAAAGCGGATGACCATCCTTACGGACCGTGAGACCGCGATCGCGAAAGAATGCCTCGCGCGTAACGACCGTCGCCGCGCCCTCCTCGCCCTTCGCCGCAAGAAATACCAGGAGTCGCTGCTGGCCAAGACGGACGCACAGCTGGAGCAGCTGGAGCAATTGGTGAATAGGGTAGAGTTCGCGCTCGTGCAGAAGGATGTCCTTTTCGGGTTGCAGCAGGGAACGAAAGTCCTGCAGGAGATCCAGAAAGAGATGGGCGGCTTAGAGGGTGTCGAGAAACTGATGGGTGAGACAGAAGAGGCGAGGGCTTATCAGGAGGTTAGTTTAATGATGATGGGTCATGTGCGACCCGATGCTGATATGATGGTTGCAATGCAGGAAGTCAGCCAGATGCTCGCCGGGCGGATGTCGAATCAAGACGAAGACGAGGTCGAGGACGAACTCGAGGCGCTGGAACGCGAGGTTCGAGGGCCCGTCTCACTGCCGGACGCTCCTACAACCACCATTTCCGAAGAAACAGAAAAGGAGAAAGAGCAAAAGGCAAAGGCCAGAGCGAAGGCCAGAGCAAAGGAGCGGGCCGCAGTTCCTATGGCAGCTTGATTCCTTACGTATCGTCATCTCACACTTGTCGTGCTCTCTTATACCCTTAATCTTTCTGGCTTGCATAGTGGAGCAATTATTGGCGTTGGTGGCATATTTGGGTTGGATATCTGGTTTTAGACCGCCTATGGCTTCGATGCGGCAAGGGCTTAAGACTCAGCCCTATATTTCCCTATATAATATTCAGGTGTCATCTGCCCTCATGCAAATATAATGCAGACCTTGTTGTCTACGATGGGTTCATCATCGTCACCTATCTGCTTAGAACATGCGGTCAACGGTATCTCAATGCAACCGTAGAATTTCCATTCAGATGCTATTTCGTAGCTGACATACATCGTAGGAAGTATTTCGTCTCCCTACTACATGCTCTCTAGCCGCCTCGTCGGCATTTTACAAGCTCTTACTGTCCGGGCATTATTCTTCCGCCCACACCATTCACTCCCTGAATCGCAACATGGTCGCTAGGATTTGCGGCCGCCTCGTAGAGCACGCTTATCGGCTCGCGATTCAAAGCCATAAACTGGCCCTTAAACCCAATGTATCCGACCTTCGTGACATCCTCCTCCCCGCCGCTCCAGTTATCCTCGAAGAACAGAGTGATCGAAGTAGTCGTGTTCCAATGCGCGCGGTTCAGCGGCAGCTCAAAAACATCTTGCCCAGGCACTGGCTGCGGCACCTCGACGGTCTGCGTTGGGGTGAGATCGGAAGCGGTTGTGAAGTCCAGGTCGGCGCGGTTTTTGAATAGCTTCAGGGTCTTTGGCGCGGACGGAGTCGGCGCAGTGTAGATGAGGAGGGAGTGGAGCTTTACTTGGCCGGCAAACCTGTTCATTCCATTCCATCATCCGTGGTTAGCAAGTTGCATATAGGGTAAACATGCCTGTCGTTGACCATCAAGTTGCGGTGATGGAAAGGGGTATGGTGGGGTCATAATGTATTGGGGGCGGGAAAAAGGAGGGGGTGCGACGAACGGGATATACATCAGGAGCTGTTCATCAGCATCGCTTTCGAGTTCAGGTTGGTCATTTAACCTCTCGGCCCATGTTTTCTGAACGATGGCAGCTCCTGATTTCGGCACAGCCTCTGCACCCTGCATCAACGGCACTGTCCAACATCACCATATGAGGGGTCGACCGGGCGTAAGCTCTGCCATACCGTTCAAGGTAACTATCGAGTCGAACTGAATTTGGGAGTACAGGAGGGACTGAATAGCCGGGGTGATGTCATTCGAATGATCATGGCCATCTTCTCCATGCCCACAGCAGTGCCCGCCATGGCCGTGGTGATGGTGTCCGGACATCTTGGGTGTATTTTGAGGTTTGGTTCAGCGGCATCGCTGAATAGAGCCAGCTGCTTCTACAAGAGATCTTCAAGCGGATCTTCTCCACTCCGACGCGGAGAAGCCGTGAGATAGACGTTACCATTTCCATCCATTCTACGGCACGTGCGAATCTTGGCCCTGATGTTGGATTGTAGTGTTTTATTGACGTCACTAGTAGAATCAATGAAACAAGTCTTAAGATTATTATATTCGTAGGGCCGATCCTAATCCGAAACCTATGCCCAAACAAGATGCAGAATAAATATAACTCCAATAGACCCGGATCTCTCCCGAGTTCAGGGTCTCTCGAAATAACACAATTACGAGTCTCTTCTGGCCATACTGCACCTGCGTGACACTGAAATCTGTCGCGCTTTTCATGAGATCAAATTTTCACTAGCCATTCATTGCAGGGGGATTTAATGACCTCCAGGGTAGTGCCCAAAGATTCCATGGGCATACCTCGTCAGGGGCTTGCTAGAGTTACTTAAGCCTATAGTATTCTGGAGCATATTCGAGAAGGTAGGATTTCTCGATCTTCGTGATATCACGAATAAATGTTTTGTCACCAGTCTGTAGTATTTCGTGGAAGATGACCCAGTCTGCCTTTCGGTTCTAAAATAGAGTCAGTGAAGAGCCGCGGTAGAAAGTCTGCTTGGGAAGAACTTACAAAAAGGAGAGAGCTCGGGTGAGCGTGAAGCGTAAGCCCTCCATTAACAGTCTTGAATGTTCCATCAGGCTGCATCTTCGCGGCATGAGCAAAATAGCCAGTCGTGAGACATCTCTGAATCTGCTCTGGTTTTTTGCTGAGACCTGCTTGCTGGTGACTGGTAGAAAGACTCTCATCAACCTGTATGCCGAACCGCTCAAGATACCGTTTGAGTTGAGTTCTGATGCTAACTGCGCGCAGCAGAGCCTTGTAGTTGAGGTGATGATCGCGGCACCATTTCGGATCCTTTTTCCCCTTTGTAACAAATGCTTGGTATACGTTGAGGTACGTCAAATGGTCCCCTTCTTCAACAGCGAATTTCCTGCGAGAGCTTTCCATTGCTTTCTTTTCTCCTTCATGGTGAAACCAAACAGATCCCTGGAGACTAACCATGGCGGCGATCGAAAGTATCTCACTCAGGCAACCAAACGAGGGCGCACTGAGAAGTACCTTCCCCATCATCGGCTCTACTGCAAGCTCCGCCATGCGCATTCCCAGAGGCTTTGTGAGCTTGGCGTAGTCGTCAACTGCGCCTAAGGAGTACAATAACTCGAAAGCGCGCACCACGAGCTCAGCGGGTGGCGGTGTCAGGAAGTCAAAACGCACTATATTGTCTATACCTAATGCCTTGAGCTGCATTATGACTGGCGCCAAGTTCGATCGTTGTATCTCCGGAACTGTAACTTCCGGGAGTTGCTCGTAGGACTTCTCGGTGTAGAGCCGAAAGCACTTCCCTGGTTTCGTTCTTCCAGCTCGTCCCGCTCGCTGAGTAGCCGATGCTTTGGATATTGGGACTGCTGTCAATGTTTCGATGCCTGTATTCGGATTATATGCCCGGAGTTTAGCAAAACCACAATCAATCACGTAGACGATTCCGTCAATCGTGACAGATGCCTCAGCGATGTTTGTAGACACTATGACTTTCCGTGTGTTCTCAGGAGCTGGCTCGAAAACATAAAGCTGTTGTTCGCTGGTAAGACCAGAGTAAAGAGGCAGTGGCAACAGGGCTTGGGCTTTCGGATGAAGCATCGAAGCACGTTCGGAAATCATCTGAACAGCCGTATCAATCTCCTCTCGCCCCGTGAGGAATACTAAAATATCGCCTTCCGCCTCCTGGGTGTGAATGTCAAATACAGTCTTGACGGCACGTTCGACATAGTCCTCGGTAGGAGTGTCTAAATAAAGAATGTCGACTGGGTACATTCTACCTTCTAGACTGATGATGCGGCCAACGCTTCCGCCAAGTTCACTATCGTTCCCTCCGTTCTGAAACTCGTCGCCAGCAAAGAAGCGTAGGAACTCTTCGGCCTGCAACGTAGCACTGCTGATCACAATCCGAAGCTCAGGACGCTTCTTTCTAATCTTTTTCAAAACTCCCAACAGCACATCTGTGCTGAGAGAGCGTTCATGAGCCTCATCGACCATGATGACCGAATACCGAGAGAGGAGAGGATCCACGAGAGCTTCCCGAAGAAGCATCCCATCTGTCAAGAACTTGATCCTTGTCGCAGCAGACGTCACATCTTCAAAACGGATCGAGTAGCCCACCTCTTCTCCAACTTTACAGCGCATCTCCTCCGCCACTCTTGTCGCGACAGTCGTCGCAGCCACCCGTCGCGGCTAAATGCTCCATTTTAGCAGTGACGTAACTTTCTCAATGGGGAACGGACGGAGATATACTATGAGTACCATAAGAGAGCCGCAACTGACCTACCTGAGTGACTGCGATAACTTTCCCGTCTGCACACCATCCTGCCTGGTCGAGGTATTGAGGCAGCTGAGTTGTCTTCCCACTACCGGTCTGCCCGACAACAATGGTAACAGGATAAGTCTCAATCAGGTAAAGCAAACTCTGCCTATGTCGTGCAATTGGAAGCAATGAAGCAGGTTTATACAACGAAGGGATAAAAGTAGAAGAGAGATCAAGATCCGAAGCCATCTGGATGCAATCTAATGGTTCAAACAGACTGAGAACCAGGTAAATATAACATCAAAATAATATTTCAGAATAATGCATTTTGCATGATGAACATCCAAGAATGAACTAAAATTTCTCTGGCGCTGGAATTGTGTTTCTCCTGGAGGGCGACTAATAGTTGTGGTATCCCGGTCCCTGGAGCGTGAAGCCTGCACTGGCTGCTTGCATCGGAGCCTATTACATAAGCCATAAAGGTTTCTGCACGTGATTTATGCAACGTCACCGCCGTGGCTCATGCGTTGGACTGTGGCTTTGCCCTTGGAGCTACAGGGGGGTTTCATGTGAGGCGGAGCCTAAGAGTCTATCGTCCTTGATACCTTCTGCCTACTTGCAGATCGCACAACTCCTTCATTCTTGAAAAAAAGATACGTCATCCCTAGTTTAATAAAAAAAAGTCCTCCCTCGCATTATTTCCAGTTATGGCGGAAGATGAAAAGATTGTATGCAATATCTCCAGCTCTTTCCGGTTGTGGTTGTTACTACCATATGCTAACTCCGCCGCAGGGTACGCCAACAAGGGCGTCTGGGTTGATGAGCCCCAAACCGGAGTCTCCGACCACCGCGCGCCCTCTGGACTTCGATGATGAACCCCAAGAAACTGGAGTGACCTCGGTGCCATCACCCTCAGCTCCAGCGCAGCCTACGGATGCAGCAGAGGTTGCTCCGCCGAAGCCACCCCGCCCTCTGAGTCCACGCCGGCAAGCCGAGAATACCCTCAAAGAAGCATTTCCTACCGTCGATGCCGCCGTGGTAAGGGCGGTTCTGGTAGCCAGCGATGGAAATCTAGAACGAGCCTTCCATGCGCTTCTGGGTTCGTTGATTTGACCGGGGTATTGCGATGATTCTCGCTGACCTTCCTAACCGCAGGCATGACCGACCCCAGTGCGCAAGTAGAACTCCCTCCTATAAAACCTCCACGGCCGTCCCATGTGCCTACATCTACAGCGCAAAGACAGCTTGAAGCTGACGAGAGGTATGCTCGTCAGCTTGCTGAGCACTACAACGAAGCCGGACGGCGCGGACCATCATCCGATTGGAATAAACATCGTTATCCACGACAAAGAAGGGATAGTGATCTGTATTCGGAGGAGGAGGAGGAGGAGGAGGAGCGAGAGCATAGCTTTTTCGAGGGTATGCAGAACCGCTTTAAAGCTACGATTTCAGCCCGCTAATTGCCACCGTCGCAGATGATCTCCCCATAATTCGTGAGAATATACGTAAGGGATTCTTGGAGACTCAGTCCAAGGTGAATGCCTGGGTGCAGAGCCTCAAGAAGAAACTCGATGGAGAAGACGACGAGCCTCAACCTGCGGGAGGATACATGCGTGGCTATGGGGAGAGCCAGAGCTACAACCGACCGGGACGAAGTGGGGATTTTGGCCGCCGTAGTGGCGATCGCGAACGATATGATGCGGACCCTCAGCTTCTAAGTGACGACTTCTCTGCGCTTGAACTGAGAGACTCAGAGGGTTGGTTTTCCCATGAAAGAATCCGTGTGCATTGACGTTAACACACAAAGCAGCACCCCCACCTCGCCCAGCGCGGCCGCTCGCGAACCCCGACTTATTCAAGACCAAGACATCGTCGCCTTCGCCAGATAGGCGTAAGGTCTCTTTTCAGGAAGGGCCACCAGAGCAAATCAATCGCTATGATACTCCGGAGTCGGCCAAACGCACACCTTCCACTGGAAGCAGGAACAGCAAATGGCAACCTTTATCCACAGTCGAACCGTCCCCTGTAGGAGAAAATGATCCATTCAGCCTGGGCGACAGCGAAGACGAAAGGGATACGAAGAACAAGGATCTGAGCTCAGATGAAGCTGAGCGTGCAAAGAAAGCCACGGAGGCAATGAAAGCAGATAACACGGCGGGAAAGTAGTGTCCTAACTGATTAGGCCAGAGTGTATATTGCGGCCGGCGATTCGGATTGTGAGATATCCCCTTTCTGTGAAAGCTTCTTTCGGATATTGGCCGTTTCGAGTACATGGTTACAAGGCGTTTGACTCTGGATTTCGAGAAGCTCTGAATGATGAGATATTCCTACATCGTTGATGTACACGCCAGAATAATAATAATGAAGAGGTCAAAAACACTCATCTGAGTTTTTGTATCATATTGTAGTGACGTAGGCCTCCAAAGTCCGATGGGTATCTCCTAATAGCACTACCAACCAATGTAACGCCGACAAACCCATTAATCGAATGTATGTTTCTTTCACCTCGCTTCTCGGTTTTGTCTCTGCGCAGGGATCATTTGCGCTCAGTCCGCTCTGCTGTATATACCTCGCTGGGCTGCTGCGGCCTCCTTTCGTAGATCCTTAATAACGGCCTAGAACAATTGGATCACGTTAGCCTCCCTGTCGCTTATGGCAAAACATAGCTAGAGGTCTCCATAACCTACAGCAAGCGCGTCCGGGTTGACGCCGTTCTCGATTAGAGATACGCAAAGAGAAAGCTCCGTCCGGTCGAGGTGAGTGTTCTGAAAGAAGGTTTGTTAGTTTCCATTTCATTTGGACGGTGCAGGTTAAGCGACACGTCTCTCGCGCGTCAACGGAAGGGAAAGCAGGGAAAGACGTACAAGCAGCGTTGATATCTCGTGGAGAATGTCGATGACTTCACGCGCGGCCTGGCGCTTATCGTCCTGCTGTGAGGGCATTACGATTTCGGTTTAGTTGGGAGAAAGGACAGCTGGCGATTCCACCCGAGAAATTTAACGAGATTGACAAGATTTCGACTTTAAAATGGTCAGCGCAGGATCTGTAGCTGTTCTGTTGATTGTTTGTTACTTCGCTGGCGGAGTTCCCTACAGTAGACTTAATTAACTACTGCGTCCGGGTACTAGCGCCGGCGAATAATGGATCGCACTACGGGTGTTCCGCGTCTCCAGATCAACACCGCGATTGATCTTATCGTCTAACTGCCCGACGAAGTAATTTATTAATAATGTACTAACAACATCAGGACTAGCACGGTTACACAGTCAGTTCCTCGAGCGTTCAATCTGATGACATGGGGGCTGAAGGTATACCCGAAGGTCTGAACATATCAGACATTCATTCCTTGGGGCAGAAAGAAGCGCTGGACATTCTTGCGCGTATCGCACGTGTTGAAAGGAAAACCTTCCCCTCCAACGAAGTCTTCGACTTTTCTGCCGAACTGTGGAGAAAGAAGCCCAATACACGGGTCATTTACGCGACAGGAGCGCCTCCTTCAACAGGCGCTCCTTCACCCCTGGTCGCCTATGCAGTCTACGTCCGGCTGAAGGGGGCCGCCTTGCTGCACAAAGTGTGCGTCGTGGAATCATTCCGTGGACGGGGAGTCGGAAAGAAGCTCATGGACTATATCCGGCAGCGACTGCAAAGAGAGGGCTGTCAGTATATCCAACTTTGGGTTGACAAGGCCAGAGCGCCTGCACGAGCGCTATACACTCGTTCTGGCTTCGAGGAACGTGAAGAGGTCGATGACTACTACGCGCCTGGACGCACAGGCATCAGAATGGTGCTTAACCTTGAACGAGGCTGATCAGTCCTGATATCCGCTTTCCCTATGGGGATATTTTTCGTTTACAATCTGACGAAACTGCGTTTTCCTTGCCTTTACACTCGTCTCCCTGCACTGTCGGTTGGGAAGGCTCGTTGGCTCTGGGAGTGTCCCTTGCAGGATCTCCAAAGGTCGAGACCGGAGAATCACGACATCCCCACGCGCCGCACGCCGCTTCTATGAAGCCATTCTCATACATTTCTGATATCAATGCATAGCTAGACATGGCTACTTTGAAAGGGCTACACGCCTTGTACCTGTCTTTGTATACCCCTTTCCCCTGGGTAAGACCACTTCGAGGGTTTCTTTCAAGATCAACCCCCTTTGTGGGGTCTTTGGAAATCTTCATCTTCCACCTTGTTTGCTACCCGCATCGTCACTGTCTGCATTATCTTCTTTTCATGTCTTATGAATTCTGACGAGTAGCGGGTAAACTGATTTCATTGCAGCGTCCACAATAAACCAGTGTTTTTATACAGTTATATATTTTTGAACGAGATATGGCTCTATTTCTTGTCGTACTCACTCTTATTTCGGCGGTCAATGCAGTACCAGCGGCAAACTATCCGTCAATGCTCAGCTACCGCCTCTCGCTCGAAGCCAGTCAAGTTCGTCTTCTCGTCAGGCACGTTCGTCTTCTCGTCAGGCACGTTCGTCTTCTCGTCAGGCACGTTCGTCAACGGCGACTCAGGTATAACATATTCGCTCTCAAAGCCCCTTCATGGCTGCAACTCAATGGCAGCAGCCGAACTTTATATGCAACCCCTGGACTTGAAGATCTTGAATCCGTGCAGTTTGACCTGGTTGGATCAGATCACTCGGCATCTGCCAACATAGGCGTGACCTTGGTTATATCGAAAGAACAAGGACCAGAACCCGGAAAGCCGCTGTTGCCACAGCTCGCGCAAGCAGTCCTACTTCTAGTCCCTCTACAATTTCTCTGTACCCTGGTCGGCATTTTCGGTTCGCTTTCGATCGGGAAACCTTCCTCAACACGGATGACAGCACGATCTACTACGCGACGTCCACAAATAACTCTCCTCTTCCTTCTTGGATTGGTTTTGATCCAACTACACTGAGTTTCTCAGGAAACAATCCGACGTTTCCCTTCTCAGTGACCCTCAATATCGTCGCTTCAGATGTTCCTGGTTTCAGCGGGGCCAGTGTCAGCCTCCAGATCGTGGTCGGTCAACATATCCTGGCTTTCGAAAACAGCGCACAAACTCTGAGCTTCACAAGAGGACAACCTTTCAGCACTCCGCATTTCCGGGATGGCTTGACTATTGATGGCCAGAAACCAGCAGGGAGCGATCTGGCCAGAATAAGGGTCGACTCGCCCGATTGGCTCACGATTGATAATAGCACTATGTCGCTAAGCGGCACGGCTTCAGACGATGCCGAAAATGGGAGTATCCGCTCTCTGTCACGGACATTTACCAGGACGCTACGAGCCTCGTTGTCAGCCTCAATGTCTCACAGCTTTTCTCCGAGGGTGTTGAGAGCTGCAATGTGACTATTGGGGAAGACTTCTCTTACAATTTTAATAAGTCGCTTCTAGGCGATGGTTCCGTAAAACTGGACGTTGATCTGGGCAAAGTTGCCTCATGGGCGAATTATGACTCTACTGACAGGATGCTCCACGGACATGTCCCTGCGGATCTGCAACCTCAGACATTCTCAGTCAAATTAATTGCAACCCGAGGGTCAACCAAGGAAACCCGAAATCTGGATATCAACGTCTCGAGTCAAGGGAACTCTTCGGGGTCAGGCGGCGGTGTGCGTAGGAAACAAAAGGCCTGTGTCATAGCACTTGCGGTCGTTGTCCCAGTCGTCGCCATCGTAGTCATTGCGGTTCTCCTACTTCTTTGCTAGCGGCGGAGACGCACAACCGCCGCCTAAGATACCAGAACTCGATTGTCAACCGATTGAATACAACACAGAACCGGAAAAGTCCGAAACCCGCCACAGTTCTATATCTTCGACCCCCCCCCCCCCAAAGCTGGAACTCAACCCACTCTGGGCGGCCGATTCCTTGCGGAAAAGGAGGGAAGAGACTGGTAATATGGCGGACGAGGAAAATCAGCTTACCAGATCCACGGTCGAATGGAAATCCGGGAAAACCACCAGCTCTGATCCGAAGGAGGAGAAGCAGGTTGAAGAGGCTATCAAGGAGGCCAAACGTCTGTCCCAAAACAGTTTGCGTCGAAGCAGTACGAACTAGTCGAGAAAACGAGAGCCACTCAAGCCAATCCAACAGAGGTCGGTCAAGACTCTGCTGCGTCTTCCAAGTCAAGGAGACATTCAAAGCGCTCCAGTTGGATACCCTCTGGTGTCTCAGGGCTCCCGGTGAGGCTCAGCGGTGCGGGCCATGGCGCAGGTGGATTTGGCGCTCCTGGGTACGGCATCGTAAGAATATAGTGGCAGAAAACGCAGGCGTCGCTTCAAAGCGATGAGAGCAATATCAGAAATCTGGCACCGTTATTCCCTCAACCTCTTCTGACCCAGTCGAAAACGCAAGACAAATCGAAGCGGGTTAGCCTGAGGACTGTAGACCCTCACGCTCCGACATTTTCAGAAGGAGATTCATTAGCGGCATTTATCCACGAGCGGGCGAAGAGCAGGAACTCCGACAACCCCTTGTTTTCTTCCAAGCGCAACGGATGAGAGTCCATAGGTCTACGCGCCCTGGGGAAGGCCCGGAGGACCCCCAGCGCGGCAGAAACCACTGCCTCGGTCTCCTCATACGCGGAGACTTCGGACAGTCCACCAAAACCCGTCCAATATCCACAGCAATGTTTGCACCAGTCTACACGGACGACGTCCGGCGGTCGATTCAGCAGCCGCCATCATCACCGTCGTGGACTTTAGAGCCCCTGAAGAGAGGCAGCCAGCTCAGCTATGTCAAGAAATACAGTGAAGTCATCGGGAAATTTCCACGTTTCTGGAGTCAGGGCAGTCTGGGAAGCTCCCGCCGTTTCGAATCGGCGCGCTCCCTCATGGGTTCTGAGGAGTACCAGGATCTGGTCGACAAGACGGAAGCTGATCCCCCGAGACGTCGGGCCGGCTCTGAGGGGTTTAATAGCCGGGCACGGAGTCGGAGCCTGACACACGCTGGTAGCCAGGATGGCAGTCCGAGAGACTGTGCAGACGTGGGAGCAGCATTCTACGGAGAGCGATGGAGGACGTGAGGGGTGACTTGGCATTTGTATGAGGGAAACAGATCTTCTTGAGTATAATTGATTTGGTTGATTTGGTCTCGCATGTTGGTGGCATTGAGCATAACTCTACGGCGCCTGATGGACGTGTTCGGCAACATTAGGTACCTATAGGGGGTCATTCCTCATGTACGTTACGTGGTAGCTAGGTAGTCTTTGTGCCAGACATATGAACCACCTAAAATATACCTCTCAAGAACGAGATCGAGCACCGATCGCGTATGCAGTAACCTCGGGAGCTTTGATCTCGGGCAGATCAGGGCCCTGGCGGGAAGGCGGTGGCGGCGGGCGGTGGGCAGTGCGGCGCCCGGGGCGCAGCCTGGCCGGGCCGGCGTGACGCTGGCGCCGGAGCGAAGATCGCGGGGCTGGGAGGAGAAGGTCGCAGGATGACGGGCGCCAGGCAGCACGGGGCAGGGAGCTGCAGGGAACGATGCGTCTAGACGTGAAAATTCTGTCTGCCTCTAGCTGCTTCCCGCAGGCAAAGAGGCCAGCCTGCGGCTTGGGCTGCTGCAGTGTCGGATGGCGCTTTGTTTGGGGCGAGGGATGACGGCTCAATCCCCTTGTCGGTCTCACCGCTAGAGAGAGGGTCCGTCGTAGAACGTTGAGGCCAGCCGGCCCTGACGGTGCAGCAGAAGACGTACGCGGTCGTGTGCTCCATAAAGAACCCATGTCTGGCCCTTGCCCGCCGGCCGTCGAGCCGTAGCAAGACGAAGCGCTGGCAGAACCGCCCATTATCAGCGCGCCCGCCCGCCAGCGGTTCGCAGCCGTCGCTCTCACCTGTACGGCAGACCACCAAGTCACCAGACGCTAAGCGTTTTCGTCATTTCTCACCTCCGAGTGTTTCTCCAACACGCGACCTGCAAACCTGCACTGCACTCTCTGTCCCCTGGAACCGTCTGAGATCTGGCGGGCAAGCGATAGTAGCCTCTGTTGTCATTGTCTGTTGCAGCCTCAGACTTTTCTGAGCTGCTGCCCCCCGAGGCTGCTCCCCCTCGTGCGCTCATCCACCGTCCCCCACATCCGCTTGATCGATTCTGCGCTACGCTGGTGAATCGTGGTCCTTTCCGCAAAACGCTTCGTCTGCCTCTCACTGCCTGCTCACACCCCCCAGCCCCAGAGTGATACCCCTGAACGAGTTTTTTTCTCCTGGTTGTGCATGACCGACGTGGGTAGGAACACATCTCCAGAGTTCACAGCGACCAGCCAGAAATCATGGGACAGACCTTATCGGAGCCGGTGGTAGAGAAGGTGAGCATCTTAGCTCCCCCCCCCCCCCCCCCCCCGCAGTGTCCTCTTTTTTCACGACTTTTTGTGCTTTGAGCTCAAGCGCAGTGTCGCCCACTCACGGCTTCATGTGTCTTGTTCTTCCCCCCTCACGCATGCGGATGGAGGCAGGATGTCGCACCTGATGCATCCCTCTCGCAGTGCATCATGCTGCCGTCCCCCGCCGTTGACCATGGGGGAGGGCAGAATTTTGTGTGGCTGCTTGTTGCCATCCTATTCTTGTTTCTGTGTTTCAGCGTGTTGTGTGGACTAGACTGACATTGGGCTGCTTCCTGGTTTCTGCAGACATCTTCTGAGGGTCAAGATGAATGTGTCATCTACGGGGTGTCAGCCATGCAAGGCTGGCGGATCAGCATGGAGGACGCTCATGCGGCTGTGCTAGACCTGCACGCAAAATACTTAAGCCCCTCTGGCCAGCCCACTGACCCAGCGAAGCGACTTTCGTTCTTTGGTGTCTATGATGGGCATGGTGGAGATAAGGTCGCCCAGTTTGCGGGGGAGAATGTTCACAAGATTGTAGCAAGGCAAGAGTCGTTCGCAAGGGGTGACATTGAACAAGCCCTAAAGGACGGCTTTTTGGCCACTGACCGGGCCATCTTGGAAGGTTTGTGGCAGCGCCTACCTGCAGCGGGTGGTCCGGACCACGATGGACCGCATGGCTAATATGTGTCAGACCCGAAATATGAAGAAGAAGTCTCTGGCTGCACTGCATCTGTGAGCATAATTTCCAGGGACAAGATCTGGGTGGTATGTACACCACTTGTCGTCTCAACTTCCCTGCTCCATTCTGCTCACTGAAGATAGGCAAATGCGGGCGACTCGCGGTCTGTTCTCGGTGTCAAGGGTCGTGCAAAGCCACTTTCTTTCGACCACAAGCCGCAGAATGAAGGTCTGTGATATCTTGACCGACCGATCCCTAGTTTTCTCTCCGGTCCTCACAATGTCCCATAGGCGAGAAAGCGCGTATAAGCGCCGCAGGTGGCTTCGTCGACTTTGGACGGGTCAATGGCAACCTGGCCCTGTCCCGCGCCATCGGTGATTTCGAATTCAAGAAGTGCGCTGATCTCGCACCCGAACAGCAGATCGTTACAGCCTACCCCGACGTCACCGTTCATGAGATTACCGAGGATGATGAGTTCCTCGTCATTGCCTGCGATGGTGCGTTCATCTGAATTCTACGAGTTATCTCGCTTTTCTTCTTTCTATTATTCCCATTGCTGAAATATCATCCTACACCGCAGGTATCTGGGATTGCCAGTCGTCGCAAGCTGTGATTGAATTTGTCCGGAGAGGAATCGCAGCCAAGCAGGAGCTGTATCGGATCTGCGAGAATTTGATGGACAATTGCCTGGCCTCCAACAGCGAGACCGGAGGTGTCGGATGTGACAACATGACCATGGTCGTTGTTGGACTCTTGCGCGGCAAAACCAAAGAAGAATGGTATAATACAATTGCAGAGCGGGTTGCTAACGGGGATGGCCCTTGCGCTCCGCCCGAGTACGGCAAGTTTTGCGAGCATTCCACGGATTCGAAAGCCCTACTGACTAACGGGCTGTAGCTGAATTCCGCGGCCCTGGTGTCCGACATCAGTTCGACGAAAGCCCGGATGACTATGAACTTGAGCTCGACAACCGGCGTGGCATTAGTGTCAGTTCCGGCAGAATCATACTCCTTGGTGACGGCACAGAAGTCCTGACTGATCAGAATGAGGAGGGTCTTTTCGAAACCGACGAGGACAAGGAGCTCGAAAGCAAGGCGCAGAAAGGCAAGACGGACTCCGCCCGGAACGAGCGCGAGGGGACTCCAGGTCCCCAATCGAACCGCGAGGCAACACCGCAGGGCGGCGAGACGGCTGAGAACGCCCCGAAGATCTCGGAATCTCCTTCGTCCACCAACACCGAACCATCGACCGGCACTGGCGCTGGAAACCAAGCGGCCGCCGAGAAATCTGAATCTTCGTAGTTCCGGAGTCCCAACCCCCCTTTTACTGTTTTTTTGGTTCTGAAAGCGATAACGGTGTGATCCTACGATTTCCTTCTGACAGCGCTAAGCCAACCTTCATTCCTTGCCATGCCTTTTTTTTCTCACCCCGTCACAGTGGAGGAGGCGGCGGTATGGGTGATACAGCCTTTGGAGAGTCGTTTCTTCTCTGTCGAGCCTGGGTGGCTTCTTCTGAGGCGTATGGAGCATCCAGGCCCGCAAGCGCCATGCCTCGACGAGGATACGTCTATTTACGTCTTTGTTGAAGATACCGCACGTACAACCCACTTGTCTCACTCCCACACCCATATTTCTTCCTTTTTCCTATTCTTGTTCCCTTTCCCCCCTACCTGTTTCTCTGTCATTATCGTCATGTCTCTAGGGCTGTGTTGTGGGACGTGGCAGCGAGGGCCCAGCCGGGATGGATCGGTTGGCTGTAGGGAGGGCTGTCAGAGCAGAAGGGATGGGAGCGATCCACGGCGGGATTACACACATCAAGGCGTAACCGGTACTTTTTTTTTAAGTCTACACGTTTGCGATCATCTTAGCTTGCTTGGACTGGAATCGTACTTGTTGAATCCTCTGAAGCGGACTCGACACATGCCCTGGCTGATCCATAGAGAGATGATGATGTACTATCTATCCATTGACATGCCCGAGAGAATCTTTTTCAATGGCCTCTAGCTCTGTCGTCATAGTTTCAACACAGCTATGGTAAAGCATCGATTTGCGGTAGCTCTCACTGCTTCGCAGCGTAAGACGGTCTGTGGGGATCCTGGAACCATGACGTGAGCGGGAGCACGAGCATCGAGGGCTGAAGAGGCGGCCCTCCGCGCTGCGCTCGTCCTGGACCGCCAGGCTGCGGTTGTTATTCTCAATCTCTCTGTATCCTGCGGATTACGGTCGCTCTCGCCTGCATCAGACGTTCTTGGCTCCCGTCCGGGGCGCCCACATGCCTCGACTCTTGGTCGTCGACCGTCAGCGCAGAGATTTCGTCCACGCATCCCCACTGCCGCCGCCTCCAGAAGCTCCGGCGCCCAGGGCCCACCGCTTGGTGTCGGGCCCCTGAGCGACCGTTGTCCGCCATTAATTGCTGTCCGCCAGTCCGTTGACCAAAAGTTCCAGGACCTCGCGTTCCCCGGCCGCTGCGACCTGTTTGCGAAGCAGGGCTCCTTCAACCACCATGTCGTCTCCTTCCTCCCCCAACAACACCGCCGGCAAGCGCAAGCGAAGCAGCTCCTCCCTCCTGGCCGACCACGACCCCAAACCCTCCACCGCGGACCAGTTGCAGCCCTCGTCGCGCGACGCCTCTGGCGAGGAAGGTGACGAGTCCGCCGTCCCGGAGGTGTTGCCCGGCAAGCACAGGAAGTCGATCGATGCCGCGAGCAACGTCCCGCCGACGAAGCGCGCCCGGACTCGCTCCGGCGTCATGACCGACAGCCACGCGACCACCGGCAATGGCGTTGCAGAGGGTCCCTCGATAGCCAGGGAGGATCCGGGGGAGCCGTCGGAGACTACCGAAGCCAGCATCGACATCGAGAACCGTTCGAAGCGGAAGACGCTTCCGCCCCTCAAGACATCGACATCGACCGCTGCAGGCGGCAAAGAAGAGCCTGGGGAGGACGACAGGTTTATGAAGCCGCCGGAGAGAGCCGGCCTAAAGGATCCTGCGGGCTACAAGACGAACCCCCCTCCCACGGGGAGGCCGGTGCGGGTGTACGCTGACGGTGTCTTCGATCTGTTCCATCTTGGGTACGTTTGCGTTGGGAACCGGAAAACCCGGGCTTGAACTGCAAGTCAATTGAGTGTCCAACCACTGACGAAAACAATGCTGGCAGACACATGCGGCAACTCGAGCAGGCGAAGAAGGCCTTTCCGGAGGTCTATCTTATTGTCGGAGTCACCGGGGATGAAGAGACGCACAAGCGTAAAGGCCTCACCGTCTTATCCGCCCGGGAACGAGCAGAGTCCGTTCGTCACTGCAAGTGGGTGGACGAGGTCATCCCGGACTGCCCATGGATCGTCACGCCGGAGTTCCTGGAGAAGCACAAGATCGATTACGTTGCGCACGACGACATCCCATACAGTGCGGAAGAAGGCGATGACATCTACGCCCCGATCAAGGCGCAGGGTAAATTCCTGGTCACCCAAAGAACGGAGGGTGTCAGCACCACAGGCATAATTACGAAGTACGTCCCCCGTCTTTCTGGGAACGAGTCCGACTGATCACTCCAACCCCACAGGATCATCCGTGACTATGATAAATATATCACCCGGCAGCTCAAGCGTGGCGCCTCGAGACAGGAGCTCAATGTCTCGTGGCTCAAGAAGAACGAGCTTGAGATCAAGCGCCACGTGGCCGAACTGCGCGAGAGCATCCGAAACAATTGGACGGCGACAGGGCAGGAGCTGACCAAAGAGCTCCGCCAGCTCTGGCAAAACAGCCGGCCCAGTAGCCCCGCGCGCAGCGCGAGGAACAGCGTCGATATGGGTGGCTCGCGCAGCAGTGGGACCGTTGGCAACGGGGGGCAGAAGACGATCCCCGAAAGCCCTGGTGGGGCTGGAAGGAACGAGGATTTTGCGACAGGGTACAGTTTGGGATTGATTGGAGGTGTCAGAGCATGGGTTGGTGTTCGATCTTTTCTTCTCACCCCATCCCCCCTCCCCTACTAACTATCTGTCGATCAACAGTCAAAATATGTGATTGATCAGACATTGACATTGGTGACAACAGATGATGCGCAGCCGTAGATCTCTCTTCCGTGAGCAGCCCAGTCAGCCGCCTTCGGTATATGGAAGCGACGAGGAGCACGAGCACGACAATAGCAACGCGTCCCACGAGCATCCCGAGCTGCGAGCAGGATCCACTGCCAAAGAAGGTCAGGTTGCGAACTAGGTCGGCGTCGGATCCGAAACCGTCGAAGTAAGAGCTAGAGCCATTTCTTTATTAAACCCATTCCTCCTCCCCCATCCATTGAGAGCATGTAAGTGACGGCCCTGAAGTAATGACGCGCCGGCATATGCCGGAGACGACTCTATAGCAGCAAAGTTCCCAGTTACCTGTTTGGTGCAGGTCTCAGTTCTCTCTCTTTTTTATAATTAGACTCCGTCTTAACTCTCCTGTTCCTTTCAATATGCAACATGATCTAGAGCTGCGTGTGGCATTTACTTTATAAGTCAGAACGAGAACAAGAACAAGAAGCGTGCAAGAGTGACGATGAGCGGCATGTTAGAAAATAAAATGGAGTGTTTGGTATGCATGGACTATCAGGATAAGCGGCTAAACAAATTTTAACAAGAAGGATTGAAATAAAATAACCTATATTTTTAAAGAGAAATCATGATGTACTCAGCAAATTGAAAAGAATGAATTTTGAATTGTCTGGTTATCATTGTCTTTTACTGTCTTGTTTGTTTTGTATGGTCTGGATGTGGGCAGTCCGGGCTTCTCTCCAGATCAAGGGGGTGATGGATAGCAGTTACAGTATGAACTTTCAGTTTTCTCCTTCTTTTACACTACTGCATTTGCATAATCTCTCTAAGTTTTGGGTACTTAGTCTATATGACCAATATTTATACTGTCTCGTCCCGTCCTGTGTGCATCACAACATGACCCTCGGTCAAGTACTGTACCTAGATTTATCCCGATGGAAGTACGGAGTAGATAAGAGGTACTGTACCTCCAGCTAACGCGGAGACTTACGGAGTAGTCCATACCTGGTAAGTCTCTCCCCCTTCCGTCCCGAGTCCCGACCATGGTACTCTACATGTGCTTATCTGGGATCATCCCCATTCCTCCGCGTCAGATTAAGCACCCAACCTCATTCTGCCCAGTCTTCAACGTTTCAAGTCTTGGCCCCCACCGGGGCAGGGGTTGAAACGTATCATGTTGCGTCGCATACTACTGTATGTGCATGTATGTACTGTACATAGTTGCGCCACAATGCAATGCGGGGTACTTTGTATCTATTTACCTACCTAGGTAATAGGAGGTAGGTACTACATAGTGAATTATCTCGGTTGGGATGTGCTCGCGCCCCCCGCTTCCGCGGCTCGTAGGTCAGATGAGATAGGTAGGTAGATAGGTACGAGTATGTTAGGTAAGTACATTACTTCTGTTGGACATCCTAGCTAAGTACATACCTAGGTAAGTAAGTACACAGCATTTGCTCTCTTGTGGATACACCGAGGTTGTAGTAGGTAGTAGGTATCTACAGTACATAAGTAGCGGGTACCAGGAACTTGCCTAAAAATTATCAAAAAGTTCGACACTACCTATCGATCCATCCATCCACCATCTACATATCTCTCACCATGCCAGATGACCCAGATACATACAATCTTGATCCCAACTTCTTCTTCGACTCCGCAGGAATGAAAAACGAACACCAAAATACCATCCTCTCCGTCATCGTCATCATCCTCTGCTCTGCTTCCTCTTCTCTTCTGCATCCTATCAACACCGCAGCTCACTTTCGAATAAATTTGTCCTATATCGCACGGTCTGAAACCAACGAGCGCTAATCGGGCCTCGACCAACAAATATATATGAGGTGGGTATGTAGGTAGTGTATCTGTATCTATACCTACAACTCTGCTCGTCCTCATCCTATCTATCCTCATCTCTTCTCGCGCCTCATGTCAACATCAGGGCCGCGTGGATCCAATCCACACGTAATGTACCTGTATCTGTATGTGACGGAGGAGAAGGGGAAGAGGAAGGGGAAGGTGTGGGTGCTGATTGGGGTTCACGACGCCGGTCGTGGCGAGGTCTTTGAGGGACTGTTGTCTGTTCATTCATCATGATAATGGGCGGTGTTTTTTTCCGACTGATTCGAGGCAAGGCGTACTCCATTTCGCTCAAAAAGCAGCTTTTTTGGATTGGATATAATAATTTCCATGCATACATGAGAGAGCCTTGATTCGTCTTGTTCTGTTCTAGGACACATCTCTGAGCAAGCTATTAAGGAAAAACTCCGATAGATGATGACAAACAGGGTACTACTACTGCTGCTGCTGTAGTACTTCTACTGTACTATGTATTGGTTGGTCTGATCTGATCTGATCTGAGCACAACACAGTGCTCTTTTCAAGGATCCATCGGTACCATTCTGGGGAAACATCGTCACGTCATACACTCCATTCAGAGGTGAATTAAAAGGAATCTGTTTTCAGTGTTGATTTATTTATAAATATCGAGAAAGAGTCTCCTCGGAAAGGACGCGAGACAGATATCACCAGTGGGTTATTTGTTGTTATTACTGGGCGCTTGGTCATATTATGATATCAAGACAGAGCTCGTCCGGTCTCAAGATGAAAGGTATCTATGGGCCCTGTCACCGGAGGAAGCCACTTGACCTGATGTGATATCAGGTGGTCACTTCATTCACCTCTTTGCTGTTGCCATAGAGTGAATTCAAGCAGCTAGGAGCCCTCCCGATTTTGTTTTGACAGCTTTTGTTCAGGAGCTGCAAGGTGAAGGGACCTGAACACTCTGTCGACCTTACTTTTCTTTCTTCATCTTTCCCACCTGTTCGATCTTCCAGTCTCTGTCCCCAAGTCCGCTGAGGATTCACATCTTAGCAAAGTACAAGACAGCACGTCCATCCATTCTTGTCAGGCTGCCTGGGAGCTGACAGCGACAACCAGTCACTCCTTCCCATTCTTCTCATTGGCATTACTCAGAACTCAGACACGGTCACCTCCATCTATCTGACTTTCTGTCCATTTTTGACTTCAAAATGGGCTATCTCGAGAACCTCCCCGCCGAACTGCTGCACCCCATCCTCGCGTCACTTGAGCAGAGAGACTTGAGGGCTCTACGAGCGGCGTCGCCGGCATTCTACAGCTTTGTCACCCCACGCGTCTTCAGCAGGATGTTCTTCAATGGGAACCCTACGGTGCCGAAGAAATTGCGGCACTTTCTGAAGCGGGCTGACCTCCGTATACACCTCGAGGAGCTCATCTTCGTCACATCGCCCCTCTTCAACGAAGAGGACTGCACTGAAGAGGCCATCCTGCGGATGAAGAGGATCGGGCGCCTGCTTGCTCGGTATGAAGATGTTAGGATCAAGAGGGTCACAGTGTTTGGTGTGTATGGAGGCATGGGCTTGCTGGGCTTCCTTGGGCTCACGGGCATCACGACGATCAAGTATGTCTCCGGTAAGGTCGTCTGCTTCCACGGAAATAGCTTCAATGTGAGACTGTATCCCCAAGAGACTCCGCGCATAAGGCCGTTACTGGAGAGCTTGGAGACTCTAAACCTCCTGGTCGTAAACGACGCCGTTCTTCCGTCCGTCCTCAACTTCCTGCACGACATGCCCAACCTACGGGGGCTCTATTTCAGGTGCTCCGGTCCAACTGAAACCTGCAGGCGCGCACCTGTCATTGATGGACCTGATCTGCCACTGCCCGTGACTCTCCGGAAGATAATGCTGTCCAGTTGCACCATTACGTGGAGATTGCTCAGGCGAGATATTTTCCGGGCGCCGCGGATCGAGGAACTGACATTCGTCGACGTGAACCTCGACTCCCTGGAGTTGTATCTTCCGTATCCTGGTCCACGTGAGGGAGTGGCTCTTTTCTGGCAGAAGTTTGTGGACGACCTAGACGCAAAGTGTAGCCGCTCTGGATCCCAGATGCGGTTAACTATGGGTTGGCTGACAGAGCTTCACCGGGCACCTGTCGCAATTGATGATTCCAGACTTCGCACCGTGACGTTACGGGTGGTGGATACATTTACCGATATGGTGGAGGCTGGGTGCTTCACAGCTGTCTAGACAGATATTGAAGAGCTCCTTTTCTCGAGTAGGATTAAGGTGTTGACATCTCCCCAGTTTTACCTCTTTGCAGTGTTCAATATGGCAGATTACCTGATCATCACGCGCTTTCCACCTCCATACATGTTATGGATCTGGAGTATACAACTTCCCCCTTTCCTACCTCCCGTCTCTGTCTGTATCTGCTTTGTCATCACGAACTACATATGCCGCCTCTATTCAAAGCCAGAAGGATGCTAGGGTTTTGACGGATCAGTGACATATTTCATTTTATCCCCTCAAATCTGCACAAGTTCATTGCTACTAGTGGATATCTGTACTTTACTATACCTTAGCTACTACCTACCTCCTACAATAAATGCATTGGTACCAAAGCATTCCCGCGTATGCTAATAAAGCGGAGCCGTTTGAACGTATGTAAACCAGCATGGAGACCTACCTAGGGGTATAAGCTTACCAGAAATACTGTCTTGTTTTGTGCCGCCTTGCTTATGTAGAGTATTAGAGGTTTAACCAGTCAGTAATTCGTACGGATCAGTGACTCAAACTGATGATTAATTTCTTCGGTTCAACTAGATAGGATGCTAAAGTCTGTTTAGACTGACGAGGTTGGGTAAGATTAAGTGGATGATCCCATTCCGGGAAGCTTCGATCGGCGGCAGCCTTCCTACCGGCTTAGCAAGGTAGGTCTATATAGGTACGTGGATGAGAAGGGCGGGAGTAACTTGCTGTGTGAAAGGACTGACTTGCCCGGTAGGTACTTGGATTCATCAGTTAGTCATGATTTGGGGTCCAGAGCAGACTGGTCTAGATGAGGGAACTACCAACTAGCAGGCATATACTCTCGAGGACCTGGATTGATTCAACGCATAGCTTTTGAAGACCTAAGACAAGAAAAAAAGCCCAGTCCCAAAAAATTCCGTTCCCAAGCCTTAAAAAACCAAACAAAACTTTCTATATATCTAATCTAAATCTGCAATGAAATGCAATGTGTATCTGGAGCTCTTATAATGTCTTCTTTTTCACAGGGCAAATAAAGTTTCAGTTTCAGTCTCATCAAGTCATCACCGGACCATATCGACCATGCGGACAGCACTGCTGTGGTATAGCATAGTATAACGTGTTCTTCCAGCTCGATGGTTTGTTTGCTTTGAACTCGTCTGTCAAATGGGAACCCTTATCACAGAGGGTCTAGGATAAGATAGGCCGAGCCAGCCTGAGAAAGTAAAATCATAGGACGAGAGAACAGGCAACTCAAAAGGCACGTTGCGAATAGGTGTCAAACGAGGTATCGCGATATCCTTGTACAAGCAGACATGTGGCGCTGCTTTTCTCTTTGAAAATGTTGGTAGATGATAATAGAAAGGCGTCCCTGACGCTGGTTATTCGTTGTTAAGTTGTCCACCTCCTGGGTTGTGACGACTGAACGTCTGGTCCAAGGCAGCTCGCTGAAATGGGGTAGAAACAGAGCCTGTTTGGTGTTTACTTTTCTCTGGTTGCTTGACGCGATCGGACCTTTCCTTATGGTGATTCCTGGTATCCTGGTACCGTATTCGTCGTGTGATGTTCCAACTTCGCTTCATGACTGGGCTATTACCGTTTACAAAGCGATCCGGATCTGATCGGCTCTCAAGCTGCTGTGATCGCGAGACGAGGCCTCCTGTGCCTCTCCTCTTCCTGTCTCTCGATCTCCTCCATCAAGCACGGCTTCTTGAATGCGACCCCTTCGATCGACGGGGTCTCCCCTGGAGGCGAACACATGACAGCCCGAAGCTGATCGCGCAGTTTGACCGCATCCCTCCTCAAGTCTTCCTCCAGAATGCTCTTCGCGAAGGCATCGCATCGCGCCGTGACGCAAAGGTCAAACGACCGTAAGCCGCGCACAAACAGCATCGGCGCGACCCAGGCTTCGTCGATCGCGAGTCGGATGCGCTTCCTGCCGATGATGATACCGCCCACAGCACTGCCGCTGAACCGTCCGATGTCCAGACTCAGTTGCAGCTCCTCGAGCCCTGGGAGCGCTTTGACGCGCATCCAGAAAAGGGCCCAGAGACGGTCATTGTGCGTGTGCGCGTAGATGGACGACCAGTGCTCCTCTCCAGCCATTGGCTGCCAGACGGGCATCCACTGAATCGTGAGACGCTTGATCGCACGAAGGCGCTCGGGGCAGACGCTGAGAGAGAAGGCAATGAACGTGTACAGGTCATCGACATCAAAGACAAGCTTGGAGTAGGGGATGTCAGCCGCCTCAGCATAGATGGCGCGACAGGTCCGCAGGAGCGAAAGAGACGAATTGCTCAACATCTCTGGGAGAAGCTGGTGCGTGTGTGGGTAGAGCATGCGGTCGCTGTGGCCGGCCACGCAGCCGTCATACACACGCCATCGTGCGGGCGTCACGGGGCAGCAATGCCGGTTGCGCTCAATGGAGGACGAGGTGTACTGGCAGCGAACGTGTCGAATCTTGCCCTTGAGCTGAACAAGGTGGACGGCCTCATCTCCAAAAACATAGTCGTATATGATCAGACGGACTTCCGGGGGGAGCTTCTGCAGGAAGAGGCAATCGGACTGCGGAGACATCGGACGCGCGAACGGGTCCACGGGCTTCCTGTGTCTCGAGGAGGTCGTGTCGATCTCCGGGGCGCAGATAGTACGGTTCTGGATCATCTCACGGATGGTCTCCTGCCATCGTCGGCCGGTGGAGTAGTAGTGCCAGATGGAGTATGGGTCGCGTAGAAGCCAGGCGTCGAAATGGCGCATCTTGACTGAGAATTCGAGAATATAGGCGAAGAACGAAGAGAAATAAAAAGAATTCTTCAAGGGGAGAGACAGAGCCAGACACAGACCAGACTTCTTTTCTATGCTCACGAGGAATTGCAAAACAGGAGCGCTATTGAGAATAGATGTCAGGGTATAGATAGATATAGACAAAAAACCGATCTATCGCAGCAACACGGGCGCAGAGAAAAAAGAGACTGGGAAATCCAGCGATCTCCGGGGTCAACGAGCACCGTCAAGGCAAAGGAAAAGGAGCGAGAGACCGGGGCACAGTGGCCCGTGGGAATATAGATGCGGCCGCCATGTTCAGTCCAAGGTCGTGCAGAGACGCTGCGTCGATGGTCGGGACTTCTCGGTGCGGAATGCGGCACTATGACGTCTTGTCCGGTATCCGTTGATACGGGATGCTTACAGGCACCAACCAGCGCGCGCGTAGTGGGGGCCGCAACGGGGCCCTGTATGCGTATCGCCAATACGGGATTCGTGACGGCGCTGGATTCGTCTCCGCGATGGGGCTTCAAGCAGCACAGAAAGGCAACCCAGCATAAAATAGAGCTCTGCGACGCGACGCACAGTGGCAGATCCGAAGCATTGCCTGTCTATGCTATCCAGCATTTGCAATGAGCGCTCTACGAACATTCCCTCCAATTGGACCGTAGATGCCGCCTGAAATGCAGTACCGCGCGAAACAGTGAAACGCCCTGCCATTGTCAATGATCGTCGAGTCCTCCCGGTGAGCCGTTTTGACTGAGCTCTGTCGGACCTAGAAATGCTCTTCCCCGTCATATAGAGAGCTGTATCCCACCGCAATTAACCCTTACGGGCTCCGATCAGCGTCGTTCCCCACGGTCTCCATTCCTTCCTGCGCCAGCAGCCCCATACCCTCTTCCAGGTCGCGCTCCTCCCCCCTGATGTCCTTCTGGGCACCAATGGTATCCCCACTATCTGCCGGATCCTGTGCTTCTTCCGCTCCTTGACGTCCCTCCCGGACCACTGCGATATAGATGGCGCTGCCCAAGATCAGCCCTGATCCCGCCCAGCTCACCGCAGACGGCGTGCTATTCCAGACAACCTTGTCATAGAACAGCGCGAACAGCATCTGCGTGTATACCATTGACGTGGCACGCGATCCATGGCCCGATGCAGTGGCTATCCGTGCAGACTGTCCCGGCAATGGCGGAGGTACATATGCCAATCCCGCCGTCATCAGGAACTGCAGGAAGAAACCGCACACCCCGAGCCCTAGGAGAAGGCTCCATTCGGTGAGGTTGCCAGGCAGCCGGAATGACACAGACGGGAGGACCAGCACAGCCACGATTGAGACCAACGTGGTGAAAGAGGAAAAGTAAGTCACACTGACGAGGGCATGGGCGCGTTTTCCGATCCAACGGATCGCGGTATATGCGCATGCGGAACCGAGAACTCCAAGGAGAGAAGCAACGATGGCGAGCATGTGGTGGTAGGAATCCACGGACTCGGGCTCTTCTGCGGCTCCGGACGCTGTGTTGTTATAGGGAACGGCGTCAGAGAATGGAGAGCCATCCCCTTTGAAAGCAGAGAACGGCCGTGCAATCAGCACGACACCCAGCAGCGAGACGAGCGCCGCAAGCTGCTGTTTACGAGTGAATGGCTCGTTGGGCATCAGAAATGAGCAGGCATAGCAGGTCACGATAGGCGCCAGGAAGGTCAGCACCGTTGCCTCTGACAGAGGCATGTACAGGATTGCGTAGTATATCCCGAACACGCCAAAGAAGCCGCCCACAGCGCGCAAGACCAGCAGCATCTGGACCTCAGGAATGCCAAAAGGGTGAGGCACCTTTGCGTACCACATGTACAAGTAGCTTGCAAGAGCTGTTATGGACATGCGGACAAAGAGAATCTGTACAGTACATGCTCATTAGGGCACGCTCCGGATAGGTACATAGAGGGGCAACATCAAGACTACCACTGACCTGGAACGGATGCATTCCCTTCCCATGAGGGCCATTGATTTCCAGAACCCGCGTCATAACGTTCATCGACGCCCCGAAGAATTGAGACAGCATCACCAGCACCAGTCCCTTACTCTGCAACCATGCCGCCCACAGCTTGCGCCGCCAGGTCAACGGCGGAGTGGAAGGACGAGACTCCAACGGCGGGCCCGCTGGGGATGGTGAGCGGAGAAGGGGCCTATCATCAAATCGAGACTCCGCGAGATGCCCGGGATACAGGGACGGGTCGGAGAACATGGAGTCCGTCGAGGGGCGGAAGCTGTTTGTGAGAGGGACGTCTAGGTGTTCGCTCTCATCCCGCTTATTGCTGTTGGATTGCTGATCCTTGACGGTCCCGCCAGGAGATTCTCTGGATTGTCCTTTGTCGTTGCGGCCACCGTTGTATGTCTCCGGCATAAGCGCAGAGGCCTCTGCAGGTTCATTGCTGCCCTGGCGGGGGTGGTCATTGGAAGTATAGTTCACGTCACCTGACGAAGATGCAGGCGCAGTCATGGTCTCTCATCTATACGCCAGATCAGATCGACGTATGCTATCGGGACTAGGAAAAGAGATCGAAGATCTCTCGAGAGATCCCCGGCATGCCAGAAGGGTCCACACAGAAAGAACAAGGTGAATGAAACCCAGCGAACCGCAGCACGCAAAGTGACTCAACCGCTAACTTCATCCAAGGAAAGTCGAGAAATAAGAACAAGCAGGACGGAGAAAGCGGGAGAGAAGCCAGCGTCGAGAAGAACGCTTATGGCCGCGGAGGCCAAAGGGTGCAGGCGTATCTACATGATTCCATGGCCATCCGGGCCTAACTGATACAGGCACAGGCATCATGACAGCCAGCACTGCAACTCTCACCGTCCATTGGGACGAGGGGTGTTGGTGGCGGGGAGGATGACCCCGGAATTGCGTCGAGCGCTCGAAACGGACCGCGCGATGCCCGCGGCCGGGGTTCAGCGGATCGCCGGCAGCTTTGCACCGTTAGCGGGGAGTCTAGCGGGGGGTTGGGCCGGGCTGCGGCGCAGTCCATCAGACTGAGTCGCGCGACAGGACAAAAGGTCGTGCTTTACGCAGTAGTAATCAGTCAAGGGTTTATCAAGCTCCAGGGCTGGTCTTACTCGTTACTGTGACAGGACAAAAAGAGGCAGGATCAGGATGTCCTTTTAAGGCAGGAAACGCCAGGCACGAGGCGGGGATATTATTCCGGCCAGCCAGTCCATGGGTTTCCGTCGGAAGTCGCACCGCAGCAGGACCTCTATTTTGTATGGCCAGGGAAGCACACTGTTCGGTAACACTCCGTACCTGTTTGCTTCGTATCTTTTAATTCCAACTGCATATCGGACCCCACATGCAGCTTGGTTCCGCAGTAACGTCGGAGGACTGAGGTCCATCAATCGTCTCTCGTTGCACTGACGAGGTCGTCAAAATGCAGATGCGGGGGTTGACCGCAAATTTTCGGTCTCGTACATGTACCCGTGTCCGACAGGCCCTCGTGGATTCCTGTAGTGAAGGGGGCTACGGTAGGGACAGCAGCAGGCCGATGCTCGTGCCAAAGCTTCGAACTGGACAGCTACCTATTAATAGCCTATTCATGTACATATACAGTGTCTAGGGTCTCATATTATGGCATCTATACAAACGTGAAAGTGTCCCCTCCCTTCTCCCTCAACATGTTACCGACCCTCTTCGTTCCCACGATCCTCTCCAGCTTAAGAGCGTCCCACTTGGAGAACAGCGCCCGCACGCCGTTCTCCGCGGCCTCTCCCACGGCGGCCGGGTCCATCCCGAGGAACCCGACGATCTCTCCCCAGAACACCGGGTTGTCCGGCATCCCATACATGATGATGCGCTTCACACCCCGGATCCGGTACCGCCGGAAGTGGTGCGCACGCTCCGTGTAAAGCAGGACAGAGTGCCGCCCATTCATGAAATGGCTGCGGGCGCGCGTCACGTCCGGGATAGACGAGTACTCGGAGATGGCTCCAAAGGAGATGTTCGTCGTCTGGGACGATGTAGCAAAGTGGTTTCGCACGCGGACAAAGTCCAAGTACGAAGGAATGAAGATCAGTGTGCCAGAGCTGTTGCCCTTACCCCTACCAGTGGCATTTCGGACCAGAGACGCAAGGATGGTAGTTGTAAAGTACTTGAATCGAGCATCCGGGTCCTTGGTAGGCGAGAGGGAGTCGAAGCGTGAGAATGTCTGCTTGACGGGAACGGGGAGCGGGATTTCGGTGATAGCACCAGGGTAATTCGGGGTCACTTTGATCTTTCCGGCGACATTCCGCATGTGCGAAGAGAACAACAAGTTCACCTCGGGCGTAATGAAGGATGACAGCACGATTGTTTGTCGGAGGTGACTGGCATGGCCATCTAAATACCACGTTCGCACCCGGCTGAAGTCGCAGCCGTGCGCCTCCTTGGGCTGCAGGTTGAGATGCTGAAAGATGTACTCGACGTGATCCCAGTTCTGCATGAGAAGGGCATCAGCATGGTCGACTATGACAATTTCTATCGATGACAGGAAGTCATGGTCTCGCTTTTTTGCACTGATACCGGTCAGTAAGCGCTCTAGTCTAGATAGATTGAGGGAGAGCATACTCTTCTTTATCCATGACTGTACGCAAGCCCAACGGACTCGCCACGATCATATCTGAATTGTAGAACTGCGTGAAGTACTTGACCGCCTTTCGAGTAAACTTCAGTCCCAACCTGAACATATCGTCGTCATTCCCACCGAATAACTCCTTGAAGTCTTCCGTTTTATTTTCCCAGGACTTATCGTCAGTCGCGCTGAAGCTTTCAAAGAACCGCTTCTTGTTTTCTTGCTGCTCAGGCTGATACAGCTTGGTAATGGACTCCATAACACGAACACAGGCTTGTCTAGTCGGCAAGATGTAGAGCACCTTTGGCCTCGTGAATCCCTGGTCCCGGAAGTCCATATCTTCGTCCTGCTCCTTTGAAACGCGAGCATTGTTCTTGATCACACGGTCTCGAGTCTTCAGCACGTGATTAAGAGCATGAAGGCAGACTGTGTGCCGCAGGTGGGTAGAGTTTGATGATGTCCTTGCCCCAAAAAGAACGTCAAGGTAATTAAAGATGTATGGGGCGAGGTGCTGGGCGTATCCATTAAAGTTGGGTATGAGATCCGCAGCAGGCGAAATGAGCTTCTTCTTCAGCTGCGAAATAAATGAGCATCCATTCACTACGATGTTGACAAGAGAACCTACCTTCAGGCTCCCTGTGTTTCGAGCTGCCGGTAGCAATGGTTCATCGTTTCCGTCAACATCGGGAGCGCTATGCAGCAATCTCGACCCATCTGGGAGTTCTTTCTTCGTAGAACGCCACTTGTCCTGTGATATCGCTTGCAGTCTCTGAGACAGTTTGCCTTCGTCCGGATTGGCAAAGTGAGTTTCAAATGGGTCGGTTGCTCTCAGAATGTCAGTAGGAGAGTCATTGAGGAAAGTAAAGGAACACTATTACCGTCTTCATCATCCTCCATGCCATCAACATCTGCCCCCTCTTGACCTTCGTCCTCGTCTTCAGAAGGCTCCTGATCCCTAAGGTCGTCTCCGTCAAGCTGGTCTTTCTCATCCTGATCAATTCTGTCATTTATGGCCTCTTCGTTTGCACCATCCTCCCTATGGCGCAGTTTCCGCTTTTTACGAGCCGGGCCCTTGGAGTCTGATCCCGCATTGAGTAGTTGTAGAAGCGCGTTGTACGGCTGCTCCTTGGATTGCTGTTCCTCGTCACTGTCGGACGATACATCCACAGATGCCCCGTCAACTAATCCCTCTTCTGGCTCTTCTGGCGTGTTCATCTCTTCGTCAGAAGAGTTTGGTCTGGAACGCTATTAGTCCGACAGAGTGCATTATTTTGAAGGCTGACCGGATAGTTAGGTACTCACGGTATATCCTCGACTCGCGACGTCTGGAACCCATTTTTTCCACCTCTAGAAGCTCCAGAACGCGCTTTAGAACCTTTTCCAGTGCCTCGTGAGGCACCTCGACTGCGTGCTGGAGCCATCGCTGCAAGCTGTTGCTGTTAAGAATTTCGAGCTCCGCTCGTGAACTTTTTCGCCATTTGGGCGGTCGCCGGCTTATCTTATCTTAGCGCGAAATTTCGTCTACGCGCACACACAATTCGAGCCTCGCGCGGAACCACATCGCAGCAGACTCCAGCGGGCGGAACAAAGGAGCCACTCCCCACGACAAGAAGAGCCTGTCCGTCCGTTTCCCCTACAGAGCGAGGCAGACGCAATTCCACCTACACACCTGTCCAGCATGGCTGACACCGACTCCTTCCTTCATCTCGCGCGCCCCCTGGGTCCTGCGACGGTGGGGATTGCGCCGACAACTGCCCCTCTGAACGTTGTCATCCATCCCCAGGTATGGTTGCTATGCGCCTGCAATGCAGACCTTCCAGGATACTGACCAGACTCTGTAGGCGATCTTCTCGATCCTTGATCACTCTCTCCGCCGTAACGCCGATCAGGACCGCGTCATCGGAACCTTACTGGGAACCCGATCTGAAGATGGTACCGAGGTTGAAATCCGCAACTGTTTCGCCGTCGGGCACACTGAGACGACGGACCAGGTCGAGGTTGACATGGAATATCAGAAGCAGATGCTCGCGCTGCATCTAAAGGCAAATCCGAAGGAGGTGCTGGTCGGGTGGTACGCCACCTCGTCCGAGCTGAACACGTTCTCTGCTTTGATCCAGAACTTCTACAGTGGCCAGGGAGATGGGACGTGGCCGCACCCTGCAGTGCATTTGACTGTTTCTACGGAACCTGGGAAGGATATTGAAGTGCGAGCATACATCTCCGCACCTGTTGGCGTCACAGCGGAAAGAGCGGCTGATAGCGCTGCGTTTATCCCTGTGCCGCACGAAATCCGATACGGCGATGCTGAGAGGAGCGGTCTTGAGGCTATTGCTAATGCCAAAGATAATGAGAACCGGACTACTAATATCTTCACGGATATCGAAGCGTTGGAGCGGGCTATTGAGGAGGTACTTGGTATGATCGACCGCGTATCGAGATATGTCGAGGCCGTCATTGACGAGGAGGCCCCTGCTTCTACGGCGTTGGGCCAGTTCCTTCTTAATGCTCTTGCCCTGGCACCCAAGGTCGAGCCTGCTGATATTGAGCGGGACTTGTACGTTCTCTGCATCTGCCTGCATGATGTGTCTCCACGCTAACTTCTTCCACAGCAACAACCACATCCAGGATGTCCTGGTCGTTTCATACCTCGCGAACACCATCCGCACACAGATGGAACTGTCGAATCGACTGGCGACCGCCCAGCTAACCCTGGGTGGCGGGGAAGAGGGTCAGCGCGGCCAGAGGGGTGGCAAGGGCGGCAGGAGTGGACAGCAACGGACCCAAGAACGAGGTGCAGAGGAGGTTCGTGCTTAGAGGAAGCATGTTTTTTACTCCTTCATATAGATATTCTCGGGATCCGTCCCGTCCAGACCTCCTCCGAGATCTGGTTCTCCCGCTCTTCTCCTTTATTTTTGGCAGTGCACTTTTGCTGGGGCAGCAAAAAGTATGGCGTACTGGCGTCATCTGGCTTCGTTCAGAATGAAAGGAAGAGAGGGAAGAGAGCTGTGCCCTTTGTCTGGCTGGATCGGAGGGAGCTACTCTCTGAGAGCAGTATACACCCGCCGCTTACGAAGCAGCCGCAACCACTAGCGGCATACAATCATGATGAAATGGACAGAAATGATCTAGATACCTCTGTTTGTTTCAACAACTATTGTAGGCACCGGCAACATGCCGCGGCTGTTAAACCTAGGATCATGAGCTAACCCTAAAAAGACATTTACCCTCAAGTCCTCCTTCGCCTTCATAACGTGCACAACTCAACGCCAATTCAATTTTCAATGCAGTATCCTATCTAGTAGCTCGAGAATTATAACCCCTCCCATAAAAAAGGAGGCCCGAGTATTGTCCTCGGTGATAGCTGGGGAAGGTAGTCCAGATAGCAGTTTACTTCTCGTAGTACAGAACGTTCATTTCATTATGTGCCTCAAAATAACTGCTGCTGGAGTGCCCCCTGCTTCTATTATTTTTTTAACCTATTCAGTTCTTCCTGTCCACTTATTCAGTTTTCTTATATATACTAACAAATGATTATATTATAATTCAATTTTTAATCCTTCCCAGTCAATATTTTTGCCAGTTCGTGAAGCCGAAGAAAGATTTGTATATCATAGCACAGCGCATATCCAGTTTGGCGCTGTGTATTGCATACGAAGAGAGCCCGGGGGCCTCCTCAATACCTGAAAGCCTGGCCACCGAGGATAGCACCAGATACGATACTACTGCCTTGAGACGTTGAAATGGCGTCGGGATGTGCACCGCTATGAAGATGAAGGAGAAGTAGAAGATGGCTTTTTTTAGATACCTTCGTTTCCCTTCACTGGCTTGATCTTGTCCGTCAAGTCGTCCGGATGCGACGCAATGCCTTTCGAGAAAAAAAGAGGAATATAGCTAGCTGTATTCAAGATCTTCAGAGCTAACACATATTTGCTTGTCCACTGTCAAGTCTGTGGCATGTTACATTCTTCTTGTCTCTGGGAGTCTGAACGTAATCTATCGCCGAGTCAACTCACTGCAGGTGGCAAGTACCACTTTCTTTCCCCATCTAGCATCACTTCCTCTCTGTCATGTCAACAATTGAAAGAACTCTGCACACGATGACGCCCCGAGTTCAATCTATCTCCGCTGGACGTCAACGTGAGCATCGCGGGTAGAAGGGAATTGTGAAGCTGATTCACCTACTACTCATCATGGGCCTTTTTAACATTCCCCAGTCTATCTCCTTTCATTCGCAGGCGTAGGTCTTTCTACCTTGAACTTGGAAGCCCATGACGCTCCTTCCTTCCGTTTACATTCACCCACCTCTACTGTCCACTTAATTTCCCCTTTAACCATGGCACTTTACAATATGCTTTTCGAAATGAAACGGACAAAGCGTAAAGATATGTCTACTAGTCCAGAGACGGATAAGACTAAAAGATTCGGACCTACGGTATCTGGATAATCTTCAAAATGACGTAAAGTATACGTAATTTTTTGCTGTATTTCTGCTGCCTACTCCGTAATCTGACTCGGGCATAGTAGTTGTCGCCCGGAGTTTATCTTCCCGACGAAGATATTGAAGATATGTCCGAGCAACTTTCCCAAAAAAAATAGAAACGAGTCTAGATCGATAGCAAATACTTGTAGAAAACCAAAGCGGGATATCTATGTTAAACGACCTGTATCAGAAAGTCGAGTTTCTTGAGGAAGGAGTCCAATCACAACGCAGAACACTGAAGTCCCACAAAGAGACACTACAGTCTCATGAAGAGACACTGAAACCAATTTATCATAACATGATTGCCATTCGAATGGCAACTTTGAACGAGTTGCCTGCTGACATCAAACCATTATCAAACATTCAAAGCAAAAGAAATGATATAGCAGACGGCGGCAACGTTCTCGGTGACATCTAGGTCATACAAGCCATGTCTGAAAGAGTACCACAAAGAGCAGCACTTGGAAGGCGACTTTCACTAGAATGTGCGAGTTGCCATATTCGACGTTTGAAATTCTGTCCTCTCCAGACAAACTTCACGAAATTCTCGATATCACTGCCAGCGTCAAACATTATACTGCTGGCAATATCTAGAGCACTCTGATCATCGCAACCAGATCCTCCGAAAGTGCGAGGAAATACGACAGGAGTGGATGAACTGGATTGAGAGGAAGGACGGCGCAGGTGACCCGTTCAAGGAAGGATTAAATACCTTGGAGGCGTATAATGAAGTCAAGGTTCTATACTACGAGAAGATGTATCATTAGTAGACCTAATTGAGAATGGAATTGAAAATACTGTACAAACAACTTAATTTCTGTATCGCAATCCTTTGCCTCTGTGGAAACGTAGACATAAAACTAAATAAGGGTTAGCAGTTCCGAACGGTTAACGATAGTAACCACGAGAATTTTGCGGCCCTCGCCGCGCACAACAAGCCACGACACTATGGCCGAGTGGTCTAAGGCGATTGATTAGAATGTTTCAATTAATCAATTCCCTTCGGGGGCGACGGTTCGAATCCGTCTGGTGTCGTCTTGATTTTTTTTTCCCGGCCGCTCGGAGCGGCTCAGCGCGACAAGAAGTGCCGTGAAATCGCTCCAACCCCCATAACAAGACCAAATTTTAACCATTATTGTCACTTGCCTAATTTAACACACACTCCTGATGTCCTCGCCATCATAGTCTGGTTGGAATCCTAAAGTTACATCATGGTCATTACAGCCGAGTAATCTCACTTCAACTTTTGTTCTGTAGTGTCTTTCGTCTCCTATTTAAGACCATTGCCTACCAACTACCCAGGAGTCCAGGTGACAAAATAGCGATGAGATTGAAGACACATAAGGAGAGTAATTCGAAGACCGACTACCGAGGCTAACAAATAAGTACCTACTAGGGGTTCTCCCAGGCTACTTAACATATAAGGGGACCAAAGAATCACTGAAGACCAAGTAATTGCGTAGCGATAAAGAAAGAGTCCAATACTCCAACTCGCTGGAGTCTTAGGACAACTTCCCCCTTACTCAGACCATCTGAACTACTGGGTCCATTGTCTTCACACCTGTTTCACAGTCTCAATAGTCCTTTTGAGGCGAGGTGGGAGAAGGAGGAGGACGAGAATGAGGAGACGGGATCGATACAAGTGGGGAGCAACCTTCAATAGGGGATATAACCTTTCACAAAGTATCTGATATCGGAGTTTCCTTATGCTCTCTATGCCTATCCATATTACTTCACCCCTTGTCTTCCCCCTAGGCTCGTCCCTGTCTGCATCGTCATCACAAAGCTACGGATAAACTATCAAATGGTGATTGCGCGAATTCATTCCGTCTCAAGCACCTGCTTAGCAATCAAATTGCTTATGTTTCGCCATTCTTGCAGATCTATTCACTGAGAGGGAGAAGAGAAATAGCATCTTATGAGAAGAGATTCGTGGTGGAGTCATCACTATAACGTCGTCCTTGGCCAGGTACCACAAAATGTTTGAATAATCATCGCTATATGGCTTTAAGGGTGCGTCAGAATCAAATAATGATTATAAAACAGCGAGTTTTGCATAGAAATCATAGGTAGCGGTAGAGAACTCGAACTATCTCGGTTGATTTAGGCCTTTTGGCGGCAAGCGGTTGTCAACAGAACGGACGCGGTAAGATAGCACATAGTAACTGGGATATTCTTGCCATGGCAAATGGGCTTTTTGACACCTTCTACTGCAAATATACTCGGCTGGCCTTTGAATTAATAGATCAGACTCGGGGGTGCTCCCGGTAACAATAAGATGTAGAATCATGTTTGGAAGGCTCGTAGAACGATAGGTGGCGCAGCAGTAGAGATTCTCCTCGATGGATATCTCCCCATGTGTCTTTTCAGATTCACGAAGATATTGTCGACGCTTTTGAGGAGAATCTGTATGGTTGAGATCTGAGATCATCATGTTCGGTTGATGGTGCAGGCGATTTGGGGAATAATGGGTCTATCGTTGTGGCTGATAGTTCTATAAACCAAAATTTCCAACTCCGTGTATATCCTCTCCGTCAGAATGCGGATCTATCAGAGGCAGATTCCACAACAGTATTATAAGAGGACTTTTACATTGTAGTGATCAATTGCAGCGTTCCAACTTTGAAACCATAAGCTCTGGTCCTTCTTTCCTATCCTATAATTCCTAATGATTAAGAGGGTATCTTTGGCACAGCTCATGGCAACATATTATTGCTGTCTATTGGCAACAAGGCCTAGACAGAATTGCCCTCTAGGATGGTGTATCAAAAGAATGACAAGCTTTTTTTTCACTTCATTGGGAGGTGAGGCATCGACGGTCTGTATTTGGACCTCCTTGAACTGATACACCATGTGTAAGAGCTCTGTCAAAATCCGTCTCTCTTCAGTACTAACAGTATGGAAGAATGAGATCGCCGGAGGGTCGCCGGTTTGCAATGCAAATAATTTTTCAGTTTGTTCATGATCTCACAAAGACATGAGTAGGTACTTCAACAAAAGTACCCTTTTAAATGAGCTTCTCAAATATCTGCAATATATATGACGAGGGACCTCATATATGTATATTCAGATTTAAAATTGAACCCTTTCCTTTTCCGCACAGAAAGATTTCCAACAGAAATAACGAGGTACCCCGAGCCCAATGAGGTACTAGCTCTTTTGTGAAACGCTGAAATTTGCATGCGAAACGCCTCCTCGACTAACTTTGATGATTAATAAGACTCCTCTCATAGAATATATTGGGGACGAATTCCCCAATATCCGGAGTCATTCTGTGCTGCACCTGTAACTGAACTTTAGAGAGGTCATATTGATTATCCTTTCAAAGCATGACATTTTTCTCCAACTTGTAACATGCATTCTTGTCAATTAAAATGATATATATAAGTATTTAGTGGAGACTGAGCAGCATCACAACTCAGAATAGACTTCGTGAGAGATACATAGTATTATATGATAGACTGGGTTGTGTGCGGCAGCGGGCCTAGGCATTAGGTCAAGGATGTGTAAGATAGGGCGGTCGTCGTAACACAACTTATATTCGCTAGAACAACTTATCAGAAGTACCAACGTAGAAGCTCTTTTACAAGGCCAACAAAGACGACTGCAGAATTTTTGGTCAAAATAATTTCTGGGATCACAAGTGTGTCAAACATCGTAGTAATCTGCATGATAAGAGCCGAAAGTTATATAGACCGAATGATGATTATGTGAGATGAGAAGACGACTGAATAATTATTAGTTATAAAGCCAATGAACGACACTGTGGATAGTATCCTCCATTGTGAGGGTTACAAACCCCCCAGGAGTCCCTCCTCCCTCTTTTCCTTTCACGCCAATGCGAACACCTAGGTAGGGCGCAGGTAGAGTAGTAGTGTCGCCAACTTCTCTTCTATAATTCCTGGAATAAATTATCTGGTTATACTCAAAAGTCATGAATAATAGCAAATAGAATGGCCAAATTTAGACATGCTATTACTTGTAGCATAAGTATGATCTTCAAGGTTCCAGAAGGAACTTAGTATAGTATGTATCCAGAGAGCAGCAGTGAATAGAGCACAGAAGAGCAGTGGAAAAGACAAAGTGGACAGTGATAGAGACCCCACCCAGTGAAAGTCAATGCAAAGAATGATGGAGAGCTCCCACATAGCCTTTTCTCGTTTTTAATTATATGCCGCTGTGTCATGAAGTCATGAATATAAAAATGGGAAAGAAAACATAGAGGTTCATCTTCGAACCTTTTCCCAGCCTTTTCGAGAACAGTAACGCTAGGGATTTGAAATTAGCATTGAATTTCCAGGAGAACTCACAGTGATTGAAGTCGGTGACTGGCTTACGAGAGTACGAGCGCAATTTGATTGTGAGAACTCTCCAAAGGCAACTGGATACCGATATATATATGTACCTAGGTACCTAGCTAGGTGAAGTCATCCGTGAAACTGGGCGGGGAATCGTTAATGACGAAGGTCACAGAATTCTCTGTGAATATCCATTAAATCGGTTGGCTGACTTGACACCTTGAAGTCTTGCTATATGGAGGACTCCGGCACTAGCATGGTAAGAGATCTTCATGGTATATCCTCAGCATGATAGAAGTGCAGGCAGTAGTATTTGCGGTATCTATGGTGGTGCTCTCCTGCTCTTATTATAAAGTTTGCATTAAATACAATTTAAAGTGATAATAATACATTTAATTGGGCTCAGAATAATCCGAAAATCTCCAAATCCTTGCCCTCTCATCTGCATTTCCAGTAACAAAGAGATTGCCTACTGGGCCGCACGTAACCACAGCGACTAGAACAAGCATTCTTCAAAGAGCCCAGGGGATCTTTTAGAATGCACATCGAACTTGACGAAGATGAATTAGAGCGTATCCCTACCTATACATGCCGTGCTTCTATCCTGTATCCCCCAGATTTCTCGTTGCAGCAAATAAGGAACCCATCCCACCGCATGAAAGATATAGCACCTTCAACAAACGCCAGTACAATGCCAGAAAAAAAGAAGCAAATCGTCGGGAGTCCAAGCCCTCCAAGCCAGCGGAAGACCTCTTGTCGTCGATCCTGCAGGAACAATCATCCATTTATTCACCCTTATTCCACTTTTCTCTTCTTCGAAACCGTTTCCTCTGTGGCATCCGAGTCTCTCCTAGCCCCCCTCTTTCCTTTCCCTTTGACTTTCTTTCCCCCGCCGGTGGTCCCATCCACACTTTCCCCAAGCTCCTCAATCCCCTTCTTCCCTGTCTCCTTCAGCGTTCCGATCTGATCATCATTCTGATCGAACGCCTTCCGCGCTTCCTTCAGCTCGCGTTCCATCCTCAGCAGCTCCTGCACACGACCCAGCTTACCCGGGTCGCGGCGCAGCGCGAACCGGAAGTCGTCGACTTTGATCTTCTGCCGACGCGCGTAGCTCGCGTACTGCGCGGCCGCATGGCACATCTCCATGACAAAATCGGTCACGATCTCGTCGAGGACGCGGACGGTTTCGGGGAGGGGTTCAGCGGGGAAGGAATGGTGGGGGTTAGGATCGCCGTAGGCAAGCAGAAGGAGGCGTACTGGTCTCCCTGTTAGTTCGGGTTGTCTTTGCCATAAAAATACGACACCTTTTCGCGACTACCACATACATTCAGGAGCAAAGTTCATTTGCCCCTTGTGCCTTGCGGCACGGGCCCTAGGTTCAGCCATCCCGGTGACCTTCCTCGCTTCCTTCCGCCAGCTGCTCCAAGCTCGAGGTTTCCTAGGGACACCTTTGACGGTATCGGAGCTTCCAGGCTCCTCCGACGATTCCTGCGAATCGGTGGTATCCGGTATATAACAAGGCCGAGAGCCCGCGCTGGTTGACGCAGTCTCTTCGGGGTTCAACGGCCTAGTAGGCGTGAGTTCGCCAGCGACATTGCCAGTGCTGGGATGGTGGACAGTAGTCTGGGGCGAAGTAGTAGAGGCAAAGGCGGGATTACTGCTGTAGGCGAAGACGATGGGCTCGGCGAAGTGCACGCGCCGGCCGCCACTGCGGGTCGGCTCCATGGCGGGCGGAAAGCCTATTTCGGGAAGCTTTTGGCGCGCGCCTAATTGGGAGCGCGGACGTGCCTGGAGATCTGTTAACGTCTCACCACTTCTTACTTTCGAAAGCCGAGAGACTCACCGAACTGGAAGAAGAAGACGTTCGAGTCTGTTCAAGGTTATCTGAGGCGTGGATTAGTGCCAGTGGAAAGAAGAAGAGAGAGAGAGAGAAAAGCGTCCAAGATGGTGAGAGTCCTCCGGGAGTTGTGAAGGCGCCTAGCCACACTCCAACCACAGCAGCGACAGAGCAGTTTTGGCTGACAGTTATCGATTTTATGACATTCACTGCAGTCTGCGCTCTTTAATTTCCAGTCCCTCCTTCTCGTTTTCCTGCTCATCATATGTACGAGCGCGTACGCCCACTCGATCATGCCAGGGATCATGGACCGCAACCAACACGGGTATGGCCGTTCACTTCATCCACTTGACCTCGGTTTTCCCTTATAAAAGGACAATCTTCTTCTTTTTTATCAGCCATTTTAAATACATAGCGAAGGAACTAATGCTAACTTTCATGGCGCATCTATAGCTTCTTTGGGATCTTCTGGAAATGTGCGAGGATCGGGGAGCGCTTAAGTCCATACATTAGCATATGTTGTATACTGATGGCGGTGAGCTTACTTTGCCTCCCCAGGGTCACTAGGAGTCATATCCAGAGTACCTGATGACTGACGCGAGTTTCCGGGATCTACAGATTTCCATCTTCCTTGGCGGCTGAGTGATTATAGAAACATGGGATGATTACAAGCATTACGAAATTGGAGTCTCGTTACCACATAATCTTGAGCGCATGAAAATTCATAATAGCACTTAGTTAATGTACATGGGCAGACATGTGTAGATCTGCCCTCCGCTACTATACAACACCAAAGGCGCCCCGTGGCTTCAGACGATCTCAGTACTTAGCGCAAGTCATAAATCTATACTCTAGAATCAGATGATGTGGGTATCTCAGGATTTAGATTTCGATGTCACCTCCAAACGTCGTAAGCCTTCCTCGAGCAGCTGCTCGCTTTCCTCTTTGTCATCCACTTTGGGGGATTTGTTCTGTTCTTCAGCCTTGTCCAGCTCGTCTATGGCAAGCTTCAGGCGTTCAGGGTCTCTGAGGTAGCGCAGACTCTTCATTGTATACGTGTCAACTGAAAATCCATGCTCTTCCATCATCTTAATTGCTGCAGCAGTCTCAGGGATCTGTTGCGCGTTGGCATAACCGCTGATGATCACGTTCCATGTCACTTGGTCAAACTGGACTCCGTGCTTCAGCATCATCTCCTTCACCTTCTCTGCAGCCAGTGGCTGTCGATTGTAGACGAAAGCACTCAGCAGGATGGTCCACGTACGCACAGTCGGTTTCGCACGAAGAAGCGGTCGTTGGTCTGGTCCTCTGAGGATTACAGACTCTGGAAGGGGACGGAGCATGTCCTCGACAATTTGGACACAATGCCGCAGGGCTCGACGGTCTCTGCGAAAGGCGACCAGAAATTCATTATACGTATGATCGGTTTCCGCCAGAGGGGCAATGGTCTCATGCCCCTCCATTACAAGTTCACGGAACCGTTGGTAGATCCGGTAAACATTCGAAGTAGCCGTCTGACATCTTAAATATGTAGCGATCATGATATATAAAGCGATCGTGGACGGTGGTTCGTTGGTCCCTTCCTCGGGAGGAACGTAGTTACGTGGAATAATTCGAAGGTCTTTGAGAGGAGTCACGTCATGAAGTCGGTTGTACATATCGAGCATGGAAGAGAAAACTTCGGCGGGGTCATCATCGGAGCTGGGATGCTTGGCCGTGAAAGTATAATGAGCATGAAATATCTTGCTCGCGATATAGCGATTATTTCTCAGTTCTTCTTTGGGATTGATTTCCCGGAGCACTTCATCCACACGCCCACGATCCCCGTGCGCAACTGCGTCCGTGAGCAATGTCAAGTAGGTATAGGAGTCCAGCTCAAAGCCTTGATTTTTCATGTACGCCAACATATCCAGGCCAAGTTGCGGATCACCAGTCTTGAAACAGTTGGATAAGACGACGTTCATCATAGCTTGGTCAGGTCGGACACCTAATTTGAGCAATTGCGGAAGGATTTTAAAGTTGCGTTCGCCATCCTTGTCTTGCACCGTGTCCAACGTCAGAAGTTTACAACAGTGCCGCATCACGGGCTCAGAATTTAGTTCAAATCCTGGTTGGTTGAGCTGTGTCACCAGACGAAGCGCTTCGATCGCTCTGTCGACATCTCCGAACTCTGTAAAGCGAATCATAAAACAAAGGGCCGTTTCAGCGCTCGTTTGCATTTGACGTTCAGACATCAGTTGGAAAGCCCTCATGACCCCACCTTGATCTGATCGCTTGAGGTAGAGGCGTACGCCACGTTGGGAGATGGCAACGCTAGGCCATCTTTCAGGATCCAAGCAAGAGCGAATGATGGCATTGTACCAATTCTCGTCACTCTTCCATTGCTTCAGTTCATCGTAGTGAAACATATCGAGATAGATGAAGCAGTCCGCAACCATAACGAAAGGCGGGTAAGGCTGGAGGTTAGTAGCAAGCAGAAACTCCATGCAAAGCTTGGGAGAATTGTGTAGTAAGTGCAAAGCCAGACGAGGCCATTGAAATGCCTTTTTTCGCCTGGGCAATTTCTTCCAAGAATCGCGGAAGTCGCTGCCGGAATTCATCTCCAGTTTTTGGAGAAGAGTCCTCCCATCATCATCCAACTCCAAAAGTGTCGATTGTTGCCATTGTTCGCCATATAACTTTGCCCTGTACAAACTGGGGTACAAAGAGCTCCAGAGCGGATGAAAAGATTTAAAAGGATACAGCGAACTGAGTCTCACTCCGACCTCGTGGCGGAACGATTTTGCGTCCACGACTCGCCGTTGATATTTCAATTGATTCTGGATCCGGCTGACCACGGCTACAACACGTCGGCGCATCAGACGACGAACCCAATCGCTGTGCGCTTCTTTCGAAATCTGCCGCAACGGGACGGAATGGGCGGCTTTCCGTCTGGCGCGTTCGGCTTTGCTCATACCATTAGCGCTAAAACTAGACGCGGCGTTGGAACGTTGCGTGAAATCGTCGGACTTCGGGTCGGTTGGTACAGGGGAAGAAATGCGAGTCTTCGAATTTCTTTTCTCAAAATAATCTCTGAGGGAATTGTGGGCATGATCGAAACCATGGCGTTCTACCCTAGGTAATTTTTGTCCCTGGCTGACCGTATAGTCAGAGGAATTCAATGATGATTCGGGGGGCGCCGAGTCCTCGAAAACGCCATCGCGCGTAAACGTCGCCGTTTTCAAGTGGTCATGACGATATCCAGTGTCATGTGGAGCGTTAGCAGCTGATTCCGATATGCTATGAGCGCCCCGTTTCGCAGCCGGTGCTGCGATATATCGATGCCATTGCCCGAGACCGATCCTGCAGCGCGAAGGACAGGACGGTAACCTGGCGGTCAAGCGGCAGCGAATGACGCTGTTCGGGCACGTTGACATTCAGAATTCTAATAAGAAAAACATTGACAAAAGCCAAAGGGTGAAAGCTATAGTGTATCCCCGGTCATGAGCAGAAGAAAGTGCGGGATAAACTCAAGCGGAGTTGGGGTTGCGGGTGGGATACACGACCGGGGAGTGTGGCTGGTGCAGCCTGTGGCTCAACACACTGCGCTGCATCACTCCGCGATACGGCCGAATCTCGCGTCGGAGCCTGGTCCAAACCCAGAGAATTTCATGATCCTTCGAGGACCCAAAACTAAGCCAGACCCTGTTTTCCTCTATACCCAGCAGCCTGTACTCGGGCATTTCCATTTCGCTTTCATCACACAAAGATTTCTTCTTGTTTTGGAGACATGTCATCAAATCACGCCTCTCTCGATGCGGCGGCAACCGAACGGAAAGCCAGGCTCGCGAAACTCGCAGCGCTGAAACGGAAACAACCAGAACCAGAGACATTAACGGAAGCGCATGCCAAAAATGAGGAGGCTACTGACGCGGCCCCCGATGTGGCCACATCTTACCTCTCGGGGCGAAACTATGACCCCGAAACACGAGGCCCAAAACTGGGATTTGAGAAGCCCCCAACGGAAGGCCAAATCACGCTGGAGATGCAGGCCTCCGAGATAGCCAGGGCGACAGCAGAGCAGGCGAAAGCGGATGAGCAGGCGGACAAGCCGATCGATCTATTTAAGCTGCAGCCCAAGAAACCGAACTGGGACCTGAAGCGAGACTTGGATGAAAAGATGAAGATATTGAATGTGAGAACTGAGAACGCAATTGCAAGACTAGTGCGACAGCGCATAGAGGGCGCCCAGCGTGCCGCTAAGGAGAAGGGGGCAAAGACTCAAGGGGAAGAGCAGGGAGAGGAAGTCGGGATCGAGGGTGGAACATTAGTGGAAGGAATTCATGTACGCGAAAGAGAAGAGGCGGAGGAGGAGCGAAGAGAAAGAGAAGAAGAGGAAATGATTTGATACCTAAACTCTGAGCTAGTGTGTTGGCATCATTGGGTTTCTATGTGTTCGGCGTTCACTACGGGCATGCAGGGCATATGGTGAGAAACAGCAAAAGGCGTCGGGGCTACTTGTAATATTGAAGACTTTCGTACGAAATTGATTTTGAGGTAACAATACATTAATTATGAACTACTATCAGCCCTTACCAATGTGCAGATTTTCCGTAACTCCTTTCCGTCAAATCTATCTTCCCATACTCATGGCTTGTGTAAGAGCGAGACGCTTGCTATAGGGACTTAAGCTCCTTTCCCTTCGAGGAGAGGGGACAGAGGGACCATCTCGGTCACGTCTGCCTCGCTCACTGCGTTGACGCTCGGGATATTGATACGATGACTCCCTCGGAGGCCTGCTTTCCCCGTAGGGACTTCGTCTCGTGCTGGCATGGTGGCCTGGTCCTCGCAGGGTCTCTGGCGTCATGGATCGTCTATCCCTTGCAATACGACTCTTATCCATGCTCTGGCTCCGGGATCTGTCTCTCCAACTGCCTCGTCTAGCCGAATCATTACGTCGCCCACGTTCTTCTGGACTGGACTCCCGGTGTCTTCTCCTGGTATTCCTGTCGCGCTCACGTTCCCGCTCCCTGGATCGCGAGTGCCTCCTCCCTACGGGCGAGCCTGAAGAGTACGAATACTCGGACGCACTATCACTGTATCTCCTTTTCCTGGGTCTCGATCCACGAGGTGACGGAGATGTTCTCTCCGGGGATCTTTCCCTGCTGCCTCTTGTGTCATATCTTCGACGAGGCTTCGGAGATTCAGAATGCGAACTGCTGGTGGATATCGTTGACACGGAACTTGAAGAATCCGAAGAGAGAGACCTTGCTCGCTTTCTCGAATGATCCCGACCATCGAGGAGCTCAACGTCATCATCTAGGTCCCTTTTCCGCCCACGTTCCTTCTCCTGTTTCGAAAGCAGTTCATCCGCCACGCCTTTTCTGGAGACCGAGTGGAGGTTAGCAATCAACCAACCGAATAGAGCAGGCGATGTCAACATACTTGCGGAGCAGGTCATTTGGAACCTCGTTTGTGAGTTTTGGCATGAGCTCCGGGTTTTGTAATTGCTGCGTGCGGGACGGCCGGGATACATATGGGCGGTCTTGCGCGGAGACCTTGCATTCAAAGCTGTAATGCCGTGCGATCGGTCAGCAGAGTCGCTTGGAAAGACCTGGAATGGAAGTACATATCTCTCTTCAAGCATTTTTGGCAGAGGGTGCTAGGGGTGGCCTTGACAGGGCCACCTCTCAGCCCGGGGGCATTTCGATATCGGTTGTTCATTTACATCCAACAGCGCCAGAAGGACCGGTCACCCCGTGCGCCTCGTGCCGCTGCTGGGAACGGACGCGATCCCGGTCGACGAGGAGGAAAGGGAAGCAGAACAGGGTGCTCTCTCAAGAGCGGAAGGTTGGCGACGTCGTCACCAGCGCCATAGAGCATCGCGGGCGGCGGTCGGGCCCAGCACGCTGAAGCGATACCCGCGCGGCAAGCGCACGGCGGGCTAAACCCCACGAAGGAAGCGCTCTGCTTCGCCTTAACCAAACGCCGGCCCAGCTCAACCTCTGCTCTCCCTCCTCCCTCTCCTCTCCCGCATCTACCGCGCGACCCCTCGGGCAGGCAATCGGTTTTCTTGCAATCCGTCGTTGCTCCTTCGGCATTGCCCGGCTTCTGAGAGGACATTTCTGTCCTGACCATGAACCAGTCACTCTGACGCTTGGACGACGCCTCATCCATCTGCGTTTGCTGAATCTCAGCCTCCAGACGTTAACCCCGTCGCCCAGCGCGCGCTACCATCCAAAACACGCCTGTGTCGACTTCCAAAAGCTATCTTACATGGCGAATGTCTTATTTCAGAGATATGTCGTCTTTCTCTTTGGGCTTGTGTGAAGCGGGATTTCTGAGTGACCTCACCTCGACTCGAGTTTCGGTTTCGTCCTTTCCTTAACCCGCGGTATATTACGTACATTCTGGCTGCGTGACTTAGTCCGCCGCGCCTGTTCATCGCTATTGAAATGGCATCGAATACACCTGGTGGCGGCGCAAACCGTCTCTCTTTTGCGAAGGTACGCCGAGGTCGTGCAAATCGCAGGTAACACTAGTTAATGGGTCTGACTATCTGCTAAGATCGCGGCCATGCCCCCGCCATCAAAGTCGCAGCCTTCTGTCGCGCCCCACGAAAAGAACAGTCCACAGTTGGGCGACGCTGTTACGACTCCTCCGGAATCCCAGATTTCGAGTACCACGCTGCCTAGCCAGCTCGCCCCCAGTGATGTCCAGCAAAAGGACAACCCAACTGATCGAGAAATCGATGGCCTTGGCAGAGATGTGCAAGGTCTCGATCTAACGGAAAGAAAAGACCGGGATGATTCCGAGTCTTCTGAAGATGTACAGGAAAATGGTGCGCTCAAGCGAGAGACTTCGTTTGAGGACGACCGCACCCATCTGTCCAACTCCTCCACAAAACCAACGAGTTTCGACTCGAAGAGCATGGCCTCAGTCACTACTTTTGCTATGGATGAAAAGGATTCCTTGCGGCCTGATGACAGCGCCAGTGTCCAAGCTGCGGATGAAGAAGAGTCTCTTTCCGGGCCTGCTTCTGGCGCACCGAATTCACTGACTGGCTCTGAATCTGGTGCTCGTGGGTTTCGGGACCACTCCCAGAGGACGCGAGGGGCTCTACAGAGCACTGGACCGGGCTTCAATGACGGGGGTCTGCAGATCAGCGGTGCAATTCCCCCGGATTCTGTTTCCAATAATTTCGTCGTGCCTAACCCAGAGACGTTTCAAGGGGGGCGAGCTCTTCATGGGTTCCCACTGGAGCCTGACGAGAAACTTTTGGAAGCAATGAATTCTCCAAAGGATCGCCTTCTAATACTCCAGCTAGAGGAAAAGATCAGGGCCTTCATTCAAGACTCAAAGTAAGCCGAAATTTCTTCCTGATGTTTATGCTGCATAAGCCATCTAACAAATCATCGAAGAGAACAAACGCTGGACCTTCCGCCTTCTAACGCATTCGGACGGCTACTTGCTCATAAATTGGGCGATTACTACCATTTGGCCCATTTTGTGGACAACAGTATGTCATCGGTGCGACTGCATAAGACCCCATTCTGTCGACTGTGAGCTCCCATTATCTTCTCATCCCCAACCTGACATTGTGTATGCTGACGCTTGTAGCCCGACGCCCTTGTCCATGCTACAACCCGCTAATGCGAATAATACCCCGCCGCCAAATGCTCCCGCTATGAAAATCATGCGCCGCGTTGGCCAGCCGGGGGAGCGACCTTCTGCTGGAGGTAGCACGGCAGCCAGCTCCTCTGCTCCCTCGAAGGCTACTTCAGAAGCCGGTGGTGAAGGCGGAAACGATGAACAGCGCGCCGGCTCTTCTGCTGGTGCAACACCGGCCAAAGATAGGACTACTATGACCAGAGAGGAGAGAGAGGCCAAATATCAAGAGGCTAGGGAGCGGATATTCCGAGACTTTCCAGAGTCCAAATCTTCAGAGAATAACAACGGGGAACACAGCACAAATAATATGTCTCGCTCAAGTTCAACAAGTGGCCGGAAGAAAAACCACAAACAGAAGACACCTCATGATGACACCTTCGAGGTTAGGTCCCAGTTCAACGTCTATTACCCTGGGATGCCTTATGTCAGTTCACAAGTTCCCTTCAACGTCGCCATGAACGATGGATCTTTCCCGGCCCAGCATCCCTACATGGTGGGCCCCGGAGCGTCACCTCCCGCGATGACCTATGTTCAGAATGGCCAAAACAACGCCATGTATCCCGCACATATGAACGTGAACCCGTTCCCTCCTTATCCAATAGCAGTCTCTCCTCACGTGGCTCAGAATAACACCTGGCAGAGTGGACACCTACCGCAACAATCACCGTATCCCGGATTTACTTCAGTCAATCAGCCGTCGCCAATGATGGGTCAACCATCATCCACGAGGTCATCTCCAGCAATGAACAACCACGCGATCCCACACTCTGCCCAGTACCAACAAACGCCATCGACGTGGGCGTCGCCGCCATATCAGGGCAATTTCCAGCAGTCCTCTCAACGAAATCCCCCGCCTGTACATTGGCCCAACTATCCATCCCAGCCCATGGCATCGAGCCCGGTTTCCTATCCCTATGGTCAGCTCCCAGGTCAGCCTTTCAATCCTGGAGTGCAGAACCATTCGGCTCAGCATCCAATGCCAGGAAGTTTCAATAGGTCGCCGTTCAACCCCCAGACCCGATCTTTCGTGCCTGGAAGTGCATCTCCGGCGCGATTCCCTGGCAAGGGCAACCAGCATGGAGTGAATGCCTCCTATCATAGCCCCCAATCCAAGACGCAACAGCAGTGGACCGGATTTCAGGACAATTCCGGTCATTCTAACAATGGTACTTCCCAGGCTGGTGGTAAGAACTCGGGCTCTGCAGCTTCAGGGCATCACACTTCGACGCGCACAACGTCTGCTGGAAATCGGGACTCCATTGCAAAGTGGGGCACTCCTTCTCATCTTCCTCCAAAGCCCCCGCCTTCAGAAGTCCCTTCTGACTTTGACATGAAGAACCGAAACGCTTCCGCATCGACCCATTCTTGCTCGAATAACTCGTTGCCAAACTCCAAAAATGGGCCACTTGTGGTTTCCGGGGGCACAAGTCTGCCAAAGCCAAATTAAAAAAGCTAACCGACGGTTTATAACGGATTCTTCTCTTGAGCATCTTTGCTGCATGGCGTGATTGATTCGAACTGAAATGGAAAGGCTATGGCAGTCCTTCGCCTGGCGGCGTACCTGGGCAACTTCTGGTTATCACGTGCAAACATAAAATCTCCTGGTTGGCGCATCCAAGGACATTATACTCTCCGACTTGGTTTCATTACCCATTCCCTAGCTCTGGTAGATAGAGGCATGGGTGGGAGTTCGGCAGCCGAGTGAGGAATAAGGCAAATGAGAAGAATGGCTTGAGGAAGTAAAGATGCTACGCCTTAGATGCCTTTCTTTTTTCTCTTTTCTTTACCATCACTTGCGTTTGACGAATAATATCCGAGCCATGTGGTCCATACAGTAATGGTTCTGGACAAGGATTGCATGGGCGTTCGGAAAAGACTCGGGACAGTAATACCTTCTATTGCTACTATTTTGCTTGTGGTTAGGGTCGAACGACAGAAAAACAGAGTATGATTTTCTGCCTACATGCATATTATGTACCTACGTATGTTGAAATTGTAAGAGCCGGTAATAGCGTGCTTCTGTGGAAATCGTAGTAGTACCTCCTTCATTTTCATTGTACTGTATGTAATGTACAATACATACATACATCCTGAAAATAATTCTCCAGCATTAGTTGATCCACGCCCCGGGCTCGACGGGGTGAAAGCTCCCCGATATGATAGATATTTTTCAATGGATGCAGTGCCCATTGAGTTAAGAGGAAATTTTTTTTCCCTTTTCCACCCAGGGATTCTATATCACATGATACCATTTCCGAGGCAGAACTGTAGGAGATGCTGGATGAGAACTCCCTGATACAAAACCACCGGAGACACACGCACAAGCACCAAAACAAGCTGGGGCATATGAGCAGCGATAACGTAAATTTACACGCAACATCGAGAAACAGAGCACACATAAGGGAGGAAAGCGGAGGCAAAAGGAAAGAGAGAGAGGATAGGAGCAGAAAGGGAGGAATGACTGAAGCAAGAAAGACAAATGTAAACGCAAAAAATCCACGTTTTCATCCATCTATCTTACTTCTCCTCCGCCGCCTCCTTCTCCTTCTTCCCTTCCGCTGCGCCCGCCTGCTTCTCCTTTTCCCGCAGTTCGAATTTCTTGATCTCCCTCTCGAGCTCCTCGATCCCGTTCTTCCGGAACTGCGTCACCTTCTTCACGTTGAGGGCCGTGATCTCGTTGAGCGTCTCGAACCCTTGCGCCCGCTGCCGCGCAATCGTCTTCGCTGTCAACGCGAACCGCATGTCCTTAGGGCCATCGACCAGCTCGAGGATCGCGCTGGGGGCCTGGTCATCCTTCTTGGGCTCGACGCGGAGCACGCGCGTGTAGCCGCCGGGGCGGTTGGCGTAGCGCTCGCGGAGGGGACCAAAGAGTTTTGGAAGGATTTCGTGGGGGGTCTGTAAGGGAGAGAAGAAGGTGCCTGTTAGTGGTATGTTTTCTTCGGAATATGGAAAGGGAGATAAAGATATGTAAAGTAAAAGCGGCCGGCAAAGGGTATGCATGGACGACGGGGGAAGTATTAAGGGTGCTGCTTGATGCAGCAGCACACGGGATGAAACCCGATTCGAATGAATAAATAGGAATATAGTATAGCCAATTCCCAGAGCAGATACTTCCTCATTGTCTGCCTCTTTAGACAATTGGTCTACACCGAGCATCTTCTTCTTCCCCTTCGTAATGCAAAAGTGTCGACCGCGAGGACTGAGAAAAGAAGAGAAAAGGAGAAAGAGAGAAGAAATATCAATCACCACATACGTATAAGATCTGAAGCGCCCGTCTCCTGGTCGCCTGTGTATTCTTCTTTGCCAGGGTAATCACCTTCTCTGCCAGGCGCTGCGCCTCCTTGGCCTTGGCCCAGGTCGTGGTGATCGATTCATGCTTGATGAGAGACGTGACGAGGTTACGCAGCAGGGCCTGTCGATGCGCTGAATCGCGACTGAGATGGCGGTATTTCGCCGCACCGCCCGCCATGGTAGAGTGGAGGAGGGAGAGAGTGCGTCGTCGAGAAAGAAGAGTTAGTGGTTAGGTAGGTGGAAACGGTTTGCGAGGGGCTCTGCGCGATCGGCGGGGGGAGAAGCCTCGGGGAGTAGGAACACACGGCAAAGGTGGAATAATTGGAGGCAACACGCCCCGGGGACAATTGGTAGAGTGATTCCGGTGGAATAATGAAGAGTGCCGTATCAACGGACGTTGAAGCTCTTCAAGCCTCCGATTAGAAGATTCGATTCTGCGGGCGCCGCCGCAGCCAATCGGGGAGCTCGAGCGGCCGGGCATCGCGCGTCGACCATTTGACCGGGCCTCCCGCCGAACTCCCATCGATCTGCTCTGCGTCTCGGCCAGAACGAGTGGACACAGACGTTTGCTCCTGTTTCGGGAGTTTGACATCCTCGATTGGGTGATCGGAGGGTTCTCATTGACTGGTACGTTGGGCCAGGATACTGTACAGTGGCCTGTGCCTGTAAGGCGCAACGATCACCCCACCGGTCTCTGGATGGATTTAGGGCCGCTTTCTCCGCCATCTTGAATACCTGATACTTAATCGCGTACATACAAAGAAGCACGGGAATTCTTTCTGCTACAATATCCAAGGGAAATGGGGTTTCCAGCCGGATTTGTACGTGTCTACTACCGCGCGCTCAAAAAGTGGTGCATATATAGTACTCGTTCAGTTTATTAACACCTATTCTTCCTCATACAGTTCGGCGGTTTCGCCCTCACCACGTCCGTCCTGTACATAACGCTTCAGGTCCACCGCTCGAATCGCCAGTACCAGCACCAACTCATCCGCGAGCAGATTGAGATGCTGAATTGGCTGGCCTCCTCTGCAGGCGCATACGACCGCCGCTTTCTCCCCGAAAGGGCTCCGGTAAAGAGAAGATACGAAGACCCCGAACTGCGGAGACCCAGTACCAAAAATATGTTGAAGGAGCGCTGGAACAAAGAGGTGGAGACGTTAGCAAGGAAGGCGTATCAGGTGAGCTGGGAAGATGTGAGGGGGACCGCTCTGGAGGGGTTTAGGACCGTTAGGAGCTTGATGAAGAAGGAATAGCTGTTGAATATATGCGTTCCCGAAGGAGAGGTTTTCAAAGTGCTCTTTTTTATTTCTTTTTTTTGGCACATCTTATTGTTTTTTATATATACCCACATGCATGCTCATGGGAGATACCAGGTAAGCACGGGAGTTCGGATATCTAGTCTCCTATTTCTATGATTGGGGTTATGAAAATGCACGGGACCACCTCTGCTTTCTTGTTATGACCCTTTATTTCTATTAACAATCACAATGGCCGGGTAAATGCAAACCTGTAGTCAAGAAACCGATGCTACTCGACATGATTGATGCGATCTTTTAATACAAAGTAAAATCATGAACTGTACATCGTATGCGTCTCTTAAAGCTCGAACTTAGTCAGGAGGAATGGCCGTCTCTCATTAATACGTGGTCAGGCAAGGAGCCTGTTGAATGTATGACGTCCGTTATATCCAGCGCAGAATGTGGTACGGCCGGGCCAGTGCTGGCCACAGTCAATATGGACTTTCTTCTCATAGTTGAGAGCTTTGGAAAGCCGAGGAAGGTTATTGGACTTAAGTCTGTCATATTGCCCTGTAGAGCCGGCCCCGCGGTGCCTGATTTCGAAGAGATGATTTCAGCTGCTGAGGTCTCTCATGAGTGTATTAGCATGGTGGTTCCATTCTGTATCATCATCCGCCAGTAGATGTCACTGTCGTATGCACACTCTCGCTCTCGCTCCAGATATCCTTGCTTTCCCTCTCCACAGCACGCATCGCTTGAGCGACTTCCTCGAGCTTGGCCACCACATCCAGCACTCCGCTGTTGACACGCTGAAAGTAGCGGTCATTGGCCTCCCGCCTCTCGCGAGCAAGAAGAATATCCTTCTCTGTCTGCTCGTCCAGAGCTCGGGACGAGTTGCTCTCCGCTCCCGCTCGTTCAGCGGTGGCCGCCGAGCCCGACCGCCCCGTTCTGGCGGCAGGTTGGTTGTGCTCCTCTGAGCTTTTATCCTCAACAACTTCATCAGTTTCGCTCCGCGCCCAGGCTTGGGCAAGCTTCAGTTGCTTCGTCCGCAGGTCCTCCAGGGCCTTCGAATGCTTCTCACCAAACACGTGCTCGCCGCTCACCGCGCTGAGTTCCACCTCTGCGAGGGTGCTCTGCATCTCCTGCCATATCGCATCTGACCCATCCGCCTCACCTTGGGATTGGTGACGCGATGCAAAGGAAGAGAGGGACCTTGGCGGCTCCAAAGGTACTGAAGGCCGAGAAGAACGGGTGCGCGTGAGAGGCGGGGGCTGCACCACCCCTGCAGCGCCGACGGTAGAGCCATGGGCGCTGGTAAGTAAGCCAGATGTGAGGGAAATGTTGGATGTATTGTGAGAAGGTGGTCCTTGGAAGAGAGATGGGGGAGGGAGACGCTGAGAGTTTGAGGTTGTCTTGGAGAGCGGTTCTGGTTTAGAAGACATATTGGCGGCTCACAGTAGTGTACAGGACAACAGGGGTATCATATAAAATACATCCTCTTGCAAGATTTTAGGATTAATATATTATTATGAATATCCCACCAACGCCAGAGACGTCGAGGGCTGAAGGTAGGCAATGTTTACCATCAAGTTGCTCTACGCAGTTAGTACGGAGTACAGTTGTCGGCGGAGCTCCAGCACCAGCGGGCCCAGCCGACGTTTCTCCGATCCGGGCGGAGCGCTCGCTTAGCGGAGTTAGGGCGACGACGCACATCCACATTTTCGACCTCCCGACTTTGGCGAGACGTCGGCCGTGAAAGTTGTGAACGACTTCGACCCTTCGACTTCTCGACAACCAACCCATCAGCCTTTTAGTCGGTACGTATCCCCTTTTCCACAAAATGCCTCATGGTCAATAGTATCTCGATCAGTCCCCAGCCATTCCTAGACACCAATCTCCTCCCCATTCCCAAAAAGCCCCGCGACTTTTAAAATCTCTGCCATTCGAACAGCGAGCTAACATTTGGGCCCCTCTACACAGTTAGCCGTCGAACGTAGATAACGCCACCAAGATGGGTAAGGGAAAGCCCCGTGGATTGAACGCCGCCCGCAAGCTCCGCAACAAGCGCCGTGACGCGCGCTGGGCCGACCTGCACTACAAGAAGCGCCTCCTGGGAACCGCCTACAAGTCCTCGCCGTTCGGTGGTTCCTCCCACGCCAAGGGCATTGTCCTCGAGAAGGTCGGAGTCGAGGCCAAGCAGCCCAACTCTGCCATTCGGAAGTGTGTCAAGGTCCAGCTGATCAAGAACGGCAAGAAGGTCACTGCCTTCGGTGGGTTACCCTTGTCTTTCTTTCCCCAAGTGTCGAGGTTGGAGTAAAGGCATGAAAAATAGGAATGGAGTGGAGGTCGTTCTGGTTTACTTAACAGGAAGACTTGGGGTTTGAAGTGGTTTCGGAGATCCTAGAGACAAAGTCACTGACCAGAGAAAACAACTCACAGTCCCCAATGACGGTTGTCTGAACTTCATCGACGAGAACGACGAAGTCCTCCTGGCCGGTTTCGGTCGTAAGGGCAAGGCCAAGGGTGATATTCCCGGTGTCCGTTTCAAGGTCGTCAAGGTCTCTGGTGTCGGTCTGACGGCCCTGTGGAAGGAGAAGAAGGAGAAGCCCCGCTCGTAAAGGGCGCAAAAAAGGCAAAAGCAACGGGGCTATGCTGTTCAATTAAGTCGGCGGGCTTGGGTTGATTCATCACAATATACCGGAGATTGCTGTAAAATGTCTCCGGGCTGTGTTTTGTGTGCGTGGTTGTCTGGAGGATTATCCTTTCCGGACGGATGACCTGCGACGCACTGCAAATACTACGACTGGTTCATTGAGAAAAAAAGAATGGCGTCATGATTTTTTTTTCTTCGGGAGGGTCGAAGTATTCTGAAAAATAGAGGATGTTCTGTCCCACCTGTAGATGCAGTGCATTCTTTCTATCCGAAACGGCCTGTTCGCCTGTTCTACCTTGTAGCAGCAATCCGTCCCGTTCGAAACGTATCAAAACTTGTTTTTCTATGAACCCGTACATTCTACGTAAGGCCTACTGTCAGAATTGGATTCCGAGTCTTGGGTATCATCTTCATTTCTTCTTTTCTTTTGGCTATCTAGCAACCTTTCAGAAGTTGATATCCTCCTTGCGGTAGTGATCCGAGACGATACGGTACAGATAAGACGGCGCATGACCTCCCCTGCAGAAGACAGTTAGCTGCTCCATTCCAAGCCAGATACGAACGGCGATCCAGGTGGAGTCAAACTTACAGGTTCGTAATGTAGAGATCCACCAGCTCTGCAGGGACATAGTCGTACAAGGGGTTCTCGACGTCAATCTTGTCCACCAGGTCTCCGTCCTCATACCCGATGACCTTGCTAGCATCTCCATACTCGATGAGGGCCTCATAGTCGAACGGGTATACCGGACTCAGCTTGTACACGCCGCTGACCACGACAACGGGAATCTGGTGGACCTTGGCAGCCCTGGCGATAACCCGTGTGCCCGCAGCTGCAACGAGGCCGCCGTTTGCGAGGACAGAGTGTGTACCCAGAATCACCTTGTTCACGCGGGACATCATTGCAAAGACTGCAGAGTCCGGAATCAAAATGACTGTGATGCCCAGGGCAATCAGAGGCTTCTGGAACGATTCAAAGCTCATGGTCTCTTCATCGCCGTAGGTAGTCCCGCTAACAGTGGCGTGGGTGGCCTCATGATTGTTAGGGTACGATTCAGCATGGATGACAGTGAATTTCCGCTTAGCGGCGGCCTTGAGCAAGAATTTCTGGACGGTAGTGGAAGAAGTATGAGTGAGGATGACCTCGTTGGAGTGGATATGCTCGAGGGCATAGCCAGCGATCTGATCATCCACTTGTTGCAATTCGTCGATGATCTCGCCAATCCCATCGATGACCTCTGCACGGATGTCCTTGCTGGGACCGTGCCCTGGCATCCTAGGCGACGCTGGCACAGGAGTGCCGGCTTGAGGAGATTCCGTTTCGGGATGTGACAGAAGACTGAACATGGAAATCGGAGCCGGTGTGGGGGCGAAAGAGTTCGCAGGCGGCCGAGATGATGACCGCTCAGAAGGCACGGAGAGGGTATCCTTGTCATGGAAAGATGATTCCTGATCCTTCGTGTCGGTATCTCCGGGTTTCAAAGGACTCGAAACATGAGACTGCGCTAACCGCGAAGGCGAAGGGCCACGAGGAGGGGTTTGAGGCCGACTGTCAGTACCAGCATCGCTAGACAGGGAAAACTCGGCGTCCCGCTCATCCTCTGCTTCGTCTCTGATCAGACCAAGCACACGTCTTACAATGTTCCCCACGACCATCTCCCTGGGCTGCGCAGCCACTAACCGTCTCCCCACATGCTGCACGCGCTCGATCAACTTAGCAGCCTCCGTAGTCCGGAAGGCGGAGATGACGCGGAGAAGAAGATATGCGGTTGCTATGGCGCATGACCGTGAATGACGGATTTGTCTCCGTTTGAGCAGTCTGCCATTACTAGTTAAAAAACCCGTTCAGTACGGCAAAATGGCCGCGGGGACGTACGATATCAAATTGTCGATGGACGTGTCGATTGGATTCGTTTTGAGAGACTTGAGGAAGGACGACAGTCCCGGCGTCAAGGCCATAGATGTGGACGGCATGGCGCACACTCAACTCTGAGCCCGCTTCTCTCTTTTCCGCGGGCTCGTCAGATGTGCAGGAAGTGGGCGGTGCAAGGGCGGAATCAGCTGAGGGCTGGAAAAAGTGCAGCACGGAAGCGCCTGCTGGATACCAGGAGCAGCGCGATGGGCTCTGGGGGCGCGTCAGCGTTGCCCGCGAGACCCGGGAGCTGTCGAGGAGCGCCGTCGAGCGGTGCAAAAAGAGGGCGGAGGATGTTCTGATGCGGCGGGCGCTTGGTGGTGGGACGCATGTGTGACAAGGCTCGGCCCAACGAGCTCAACACCGACTCCTGTCGGCTCAGCGCGCTCCCCACACCTCCGTCATCCGTCGAGCTGCCAGACAGCGCCCTGCACCTAAGTCAACAGTTCGCAGCGAGTCTGTCAGCCAGGTCATCTCTGCGTCCTCGGGCGGCTGGGGCTGCGTCTCCGTTCGGACTTCGACACGCTTCTTCAGAGACCGACGTGGCAGGGAGTGGCCTCGAGAGACGGTTGTCCACTGGCGCATTGAGGTCAGCAGCTGCTTGCTCTTCCTTTAGCTGTCCCTGCTCTGCATCTGATCTGTCGAGGATAAAGTTCCCTCGTGCAAGCGCTGACAGCATGTTCCTTTAGATATCTGCGTCAGGGTCGGACTCCATGGCCGTTGCCAGAAGATGAACTCGCTGAATATACTGTCGTCCCGAGTCATTGGCCAGTCCTCGTCTCCCAGTCCTACCCGCCATCGCTCGCGTTCGCAAGGTGAGATATTGTCCGGTAGCCCGCGCAGCGACCTCGGGAAGACTCGGTCATATAGCGAAGAGTATCTCCATTCCCGCGACCTGTTCGAAAAGAAGGACGGCGAGGATCGTGAGGACCGTGAGGACCGTGAGGACCGTGAGGATACCCCGGAGCTTACGGAGGGTCTTGACACTGTCATACATACCTTCGATGAGAAGACACCGCTGCTGCGGGAGCTGCAGAAAGATGGGAAGCTTCCAGCGCACAGTAGGCTGCAATTGATTGCCCAACGACTCTTTGACGCCATTGCGGAGACCTTAAAGGTCGTTCTCTCAGCCCTCGCTGCCCCTGGTGTTTATGCCGCCCGATGTTTCCGCGATGATGACGGACGATACTCTCCTCTCGCCCCAGTGAGGAAAATACGACGTTCCATGACAGCCCTGAGCAGAAATCGCGAGTCTTCAAAGGCGGCAAGAATGGTCGCGCAGAGCAAAGCTGCGAGAAAGGCTGACAAGTCTTCGAGTCGTCGCAGCGGTTCCACAAGGAAGCTCAGAAGTTCCGCTTCCCTGGAATCTATTGCGTCGTCGACCTCCGAATCTGAAGCTGACCCGCGTGGTCTGAGAAGCTCCAGTGGCGGAGGGCGGCACACGAAATCGAGATCTCAGGATGTCGAGCCGACAAGTGACGGCAACGCACCCCGGCGTTCGATACGAATCAAGCTTCATAATGAAGACGCGCTCAGGCGGCAGAAGCAGCGACGGGCGCAGAGCACCGAGCAATTAGGTGACAATGTCCAGACGAGTCTCGCTGATAGTCTGAAATCGCCCACATCACCCTCCGCGCACAAGATCACTAAGTATCCACATGTCCCCGTCCCTCCTCGCCCTCTGATTCCTCCCCGCCTGCCATCATACACGGGTACTCGCAATTCCAGGATTCCGCAGAAGACCCTCGTTCTAGACCTCGATGAAACCCTTATCCATTCGCTGGCCAAGGGTGGCCGGATGTCCAGCGGCCACATGGTTGAAGTCAAGCTTTCCACTCCGATGACAGCGGCAGTGACTCCTGGTGCACCGCCAACCACGGTGGGCCCTCAACATCCAATTCTCTATTACGTCCATAAGCGGCCACACTGCGACGACTTTCTCCGCAAGGTCTGCAAATGGTACAAGCTGGTCATCTTCACGGCAAGCGTCCAAGAATACGCCGACCCGGTGATCGACTGGCTCGAGCAGGAACGCAAATATTTCCAGGCCCGCTATTACCGACAGCACTGCACACTTCGGAATGGTGCGTACATAAAAGACCTCAGTTCAGTGGAGCCGGACTTGAGTAAGGTGATCATCTTGGACAACAGCCCAATGAGCTATATCTTTCATGAAGGTAAGGTCTATTTATCGATAACCGAGTACGATTTTTTCTTCTCACAAGTGTCTGACTCTGGATGAACAGACAATGCTATCCCCATTGAAGGCTGGATCAATGACCCCACGGACAACGGCCTGCTCCATCTTATCCCCATGCTGGAAGCTCTGCAGTATGTCACCGATGTACGAGCACTCTTGGCGCTTCGAAGAGGAGAAGTGGAAACGTCCTAAGTGGGCTCTTGTGTCGATCATGCACGATGTAATTGCATCTAATTGCCTGACATGTTGTTATCCTTCTATCTATCCTGTAAAGAGAACTGGTTTCGTCCACACGCTTCATAAACGTGCGTAGCATCATCATCATCATACCCTCGCTGTCCTCGTTGATATCCCCTTCCTCATGTGTCTGTGTGTGTGCGTGGCCGGTCCGGTTGTATTTGTCCCATATTTATCCGTGTTCAGCTTGTTTTTGTCATGCATTCTCAACCCCCTACTTTTTTTAGTCAGTACTAACCTTTTTGTTGCCCTATGTCTCTGTGTTTCCTTTTTATTGTCTTTTTTATTTTTTATGTTCTGTGTGAATGGCGTTTGTGAGCTGGTGAGAGCAGCGGATGTTTGTGGTCTAAGCAAGCAAATATTTGAATCAATATTTACATCGGGTGTTTCTTCTTTGCCTGCTAGTATGGTAGCAAGGCTGTGTGTGTGTCTGTGTGTCTGTGTGTCTGCGTGTGGTCAGATAGGTATCTCTTGACTTGTGTTGTGGGTTTTCATTTATCATGTTCTGGCCAACTACTAGGAAACGAAGTGAGTGCTGCAGTGATTATTATTTTAATAATAAAAAAGACAAAAGAAAGAAAGGATGAAAGTCCCTGTTATCAGTTAATTAATTAGTTAGGTGCTTTGTTACAATTTTCTCGGAATGAATATATAAGTGCATATTTGGTATCCAGGATTCAGAGAAAATAGCGGAATTTCTGAATGGAACTTGGACCCTAGATACCTAGGTACCTACTAGGTAGTTACGTACCTATCTGCTGCCTAGGGACCTACCTAGGAGGTACATAATTTGATAGGGTTGTATGGCTGTTTATTTGAAATTAACATATTGTCCTTGGACCTGACTATTATTATTATTATTATTATTATTAGTTCGTGGAGTCAAATACATGCCTACCTCTAAGATTACCTAGGTACAGTACCTAGGTACTTAAGAGTTTGAATTGAGTCAGTCCGCTGCTCCAATTATCTTTATTTCGTGAAATGCGGTTCTCTTTCACCGTACTTTATGTACAGCCTCGCCCCTTCCGTAGCTAGGTGCTCAGACCACCCTTATGGAATATGGATATGAATATAGAACGGTCATCCCTGACACCAAAGTCAGATCGTCAGATAATCTGTATTTTGTACTGTGCTGTACAGTACATACATCGTACTAATTATCCACTTGCATCAGATGGATGAATGCAAGTTGGATGCGATGCAATGCAGTGCAAATGCAACCAACCCTTTGGATCAATGGCGCAGCAAGTGCCAGACCAGGCAATACGGGTTCCGTTTTCCAGATTGATTGTTTGTTCGCGTTGGAAGGATATCAAGTAGAAAAAGGGTGGTTCTCACCTAGTACTGTTCTGCGCTACTACTATTGCTTTCTAGGTTGTTAAGTCATTGGTTTCTCTCCTACAAGACTACGGGGTAGATAGATTAGATGTGATAAGTAGGTAGGTAGCGATCATCGACTCGACTCTTGAGAAGTATCTACTAAAGATGACATGCAAACATGCATATGCGTAGATATTTCTTCGTTTCGTATTTTTAGTTATTTGTTAGATTATTTCATGTACTAAAATATTTTCCCCTCTTCCCCCCCTTTTTGTTTTTGCTTTTTCCAAGATCTTACATATCAGTCATAGAGCACGAGCTCATCTACTATCTACATCTAGGCAGGAACGAAGAAAACAACACAGAACATCTAAAGACCCTTGGCCGCCTTCGCCTCAGCGAGAGCCTCCTTGAGCGCTGCAATTGCCTTGTCGATGTCGTTGCGGCCGGGGTCAGTGACGCTGACGCCCATGTGGCCGAAGCGGATGTACTTGGTCGCGATCTCCTTGTGCAGGCCGGCCGCGAAAATCACGCCGCGCTTCAGCAGGAGCGGCAGGATGTCCGGCGGGGTCAGGCCCTCGGGCAGGCGGATCGCGGTCATGGCGTGCGCCTGGTTCTCGGGCTTTGTGGCCAGCTGGGTCAGGCCCAGCTCGGCGACGGCGGCCTTGACGCGGTCGGAGACCTGGGCGTGGATGGCGAAGCGCTCCGCCAGCGGCTTGGCGGTGATCTGGGTCAGGGTGGTGTGGAGGGCGCGGACGAGCTGGGTCGACGGCGTCGCGAAGTACGAGGGCTTGCCGGCCTCGTAGTTCTGCATGATGGGCAGCCAGTTGGCCATGGAGGCGTAGTAGGACGACGGCGGGGTCTTGCGCGACTTGAAGCGGTTGATGGCGCGCTCCGACATCATCAGGATGCTGAGGCCCGGCGGGCAGCCGATGGCCTTCTGGCTGGCGGTCAGGACGACGTCCAGGTCCCACGCGTCGAAGGCGATCTCCTCGCAGCCGACGCTGCACACGCCGTCGACGACGACCAGCGTCTCCGGGCTGACGCGGCGCACCAGCTCCGCGACGGCCTTGATGTCGCTCAGCACGCCCGTCGAGGTGTCGACGTGCGTGACGGTGATGATCTTGTACGGCTTCTGCTTGAGGGCCTCCTCGACCTCCGCGAGCGAGGGCCGCTCACCGATCGGGGCCTTGAGCTGCGTGGCGCGCACGCCGTACGTTTCCAGACAGGCGGCGAACGAGTCGCCGAAGTAGCCCGTGTGCAGGACGAGGGCGTCCTCGCCCGGCTCGATCAGGTTCGAGGCCACGATGTCCCAGCCCAGGGTGCCGCTGCCGGAGATGACGAACGGCTGCGAGGCGGGGTTGGTGGTCTGGAAGAGCTTGCGCAGGAGGGTCAGGGTCTCGCCAAAGACCTTGACGAAGGCGGGCCCGACGTGCGACTCGCTGGAGGGATCGTGCGTTAGTCATTGTGTCGTGAAGGTTTTTTTTTCCCTGGTGTTTTTTGATCCTCTTTCCTCCCCGTCCCGGAGGGGCACTCACCCATAGTGGGACATGGACTGCAGGACGGCATCGTCGAACTCAATGGGCCCTGGGATCAGCAGGGTCGAGTGAGGGGCCTGAGAGGACATGCTGGCGACGGTGCTGAAGGGTCTGGACTGGGACGTGGGGAGCGGCGAGGGGATGGTGCGGTCGATGGGTTTATACTCGACGTCGTCGGGCGCGAGGGCGTGCCTCTCGGTCGAGAAGGGCGTGTTGAGCTCGGGGAGCGGCGGGCGCTGGCCGAGGTGCCTGGAAATGACACTCAGGCGCGGAGTCGCCCGTGAGGACGCCAGCGTTCCGATCTGCGGCCCACGACGGAGCGTCGCGGGGTGGAGACGGCGGAGGGCGAGAGACGGCGCCAGAGTGCCTGCTGCGGCGAGACGCAGAGGGCGCGCGAGAGAGATCAGGGTGCTGTAGAGCGGTTGCTGCATGGAGGTGGTGAACGAGGTCTCTGGAGGCGCTCTGCAGGGCGAGATCCATGTCCTTTAAAGACTTGGGCCGGCCACCGGGGCTCGCAGTCGGCGTCCTCGTGCCACCGCCCCTGCGGGGAGATCCAGACCGCGACATGCCGGCGCTGCTTATTATTTCTGCTGATACAGAGTATGAGTCTGTGAGATCCTGTCCGGGGACGCTCGTGTTGGACAGGGCGGGTGTAGATGCCTCTATACAAAGGACAACCGCAGTGGGTGCTCTCCCATATCTCCTCTCATTCTCCAGTTCCTCAATGGATCATTACACGGGCCGGGAAAACGCCTCTCTACGCCTTTTTACCATTGGAGCCTGTTTAGGGGCAAAAAGATAGTCCCATGGTGATTTCCGCCGGTCGGGAGAGGGATATACAACTCCGGATCCCTGTAGGGCGCGGCTGACTCCTCACCGTTTTCCAGACGAGGCTTAACAGGCACGGAGAGAAGATCGGACGGCAGAGCTGCCTCCCGGGCGGGATTTTCTCGGCGGCTGCCCGTGGAAACCGCTTCTCAACGTCCGTGGAATATTCTTCGTGATCCCCTTCGTTCGTCGGACCGCGTTGGAGATTCGCGCGCATCGGCATCTGGACTTTTTTCTTTTTCTCCCTCGATGCGGAGACCGCGCTAGGCCAGGAACGGCACACCGCCTAGGGCTTAGGGCTCTGCGGCGCCAAGCCCGCCTCCGTCCATCGGGCCAGGTCGCTCAGAGGGTCCGACGCTGCGCTGAAGCTCCCCCCGCAAGGTACAGGCCAACCGACCGTCCGCTGCTTCTGCTCCGCTTTCTCTCCATTGTCTCTTACTCGGGAATGGGTCGTTGAGCCCCGGTGCCGGATCAAGGATGACCTCGCGTCTGGTGCTGGTCATTGGCGACCTCTTCATCCCGGACAGGGCTCCAGTACGTCGTCCCTCCTTCACGTGTATCCCGCCATGATATGCTGATATAGGTTACTGACGCTCCCTGCCAGGATCTCCCCGCAAAGGTACGCGTCGACAACCACCCTCTCCGGTTGCAACAGGACCTGTCCCATTAACATGGTTATGGATGGATATATAGTTCAAGAAACTCCTCACCCCGGGTAAGATCGGCCAGATCCTCTGCCTAGGCAACCTCACCGACCGGGAGACCTTCGAGTTCCTCCGCGGCGTCGCCCCCGACCTGCAGCTCGTCAAGGGAGACTTCGACGTCGACTCGCCCAATCTCCCTCTCTCCAAGGTCGTCACCCATGGCAGCCTCCGCATCGGCTTCACCCATGGGCACACCATCATCCCTCCCGGCGACGCGGACGCGCTGCTCATCGCCGCGCGGCAGATGGACGTAGACATCCTGCTGTGGGGAGGCACACACCGGTTCGAGGCGTTCGAGATGGAGGGCAGGTTTTTCATCAACCCCGGCAGTGCGACAGGCGCGTTCAGCACGGGGTACTGGCCTGAGGGGGAGGAACCAACCCCCAGCTTCTGTTTGATGGATGTAAGTCAGAAGACTATACCCTGGCTCTCATATATATATGTATGCTGATCTCCAATCTCAACAGATCCAAGGCGACGTGCTCGTGCTGTATGTCTACCAGCTCAAGAAGGACGAGAACGGAAACGAGTCGGTCGCGGTCGAGAAGGTGTCGTTCCGTAAGGGCGGCTCGGCTGCTTCATGATCATCCGTTGTTTCTTGTCTTGCCTTGTCTTGTCCTGTATCCGCTATTTGTACATACCCCAGAGAGTGTACGCAAATCATGATCTTTCTGTCTTTCCGGTTCTTCGTATCCTGTTTTCTGTCGATCAGGCTACTTTATTTTATCTCAACGGTATAGGAGATGTCCCATTCTGCCAGATTCAGGCATATTGGCATAGAAAAAAAAAAGATACTTCTAGGAGTCCGCAATCCGCCAACAACAATAAATGGCACATTAAGCACAGTACTGTACATACTCCGATCACTCGAGTCGGAGGAGTCAGTCGAGGAAACCGAAGGCAGACCTTAGCATTACCAGAGCAAGCAGAAATTATTTCAGTTCCATAACGGGACGGGGCTCGTGGGATGGGTAAAAGTTACCTAAGACAGGGCATTGTTGATTGCGTCGCCCCTCATAGTAGTGGCATTTGATTTACAGGTGGATGGATGAATAGCGATTTCATTTAATGATACAGATCATCTCATCAGTAGAATGAAAGCGTCTTTAATTTAGAGACTGTAGGCCGAAGAGTGACTGCATGCTTGAAGTACAGTACAGTACAGTACAGTACCATCCTGATGAGTGTCTAGGTGGATTAAATGGAGTTGTAGGGAAACGGCGTAAGGAATCAAGCGCTGAAGGGGTACTTATTCTCCAATTATTTTGTCTATTGAAACTGAGGCGCAAGTTTTATGGAAGTTTGCTACTGGGAGAGAAGAAGAGGAGGATCTGCGTGCGCGATGTATATATAGTCTGCTTCGAATATGTGAGACGCTTCCGTTGCTTGTACGCTGCGGCCTCGAGGCTGGATTGGATTGGATTGAGCCGTTCGAGGTTATTTTGTACCCTGTGCTTGATTGAAGAGCGAACGGCATGGAGAAGCTGCCTGCTTCGCGGTTCACTTTGTTGAGTAGTTCTATTGATTTCCCCTATTTAGTTCCAGTATTGTTATTGACAATCATTACTATTGATTGTGCGTCCTTTCCATTAGCAAGAAATACATTGTTGAAGAAAAAAATGAAAAAAACCGAACGGTCGTTCGACTGTAAGTTTGCTGGTGTCATAGTAGTACAGTAGTACTAGCTAACTAGGGGGGTTTGCGATGACTGCCCGTGAAGAGTCGCTAAGCCAGAAAGAGGAGCCGTGACTTCGGCCATCAATCGAAGGCGGAATTCGCATTCATTGCTTACCCTGCCTGTCCTTTCCCCAGCCTGGCCTGGCCCTTTGTCTCCCCCATTCACTCCTTATTGATCCTGCCTGTCTCTTGAAATACTCGCTTATTGAAAGAGGGGGTTCGATGCTTGCATTTTGCGATCGTCAAGAGGATTCCCGTTTCGATTCGAGAGAGCGAGCAAACCAGACGTCGCCCCTCACACACCCTTGAGACCTTACCTATCTTGCGCCTTTCGTGAACAACCTGCTCTTGATTTCTTTTTAGATTATAACCGTCGACATGGCTACGGAAGGGAATGAGATCAAGGATGAGCGTCTGGACACTCAGGAGGACGGTGGTGATGATGAGGTACGCCGCTCTACGCTTCGGAGCTCGAGCTGCTCCCATCTACGCATGCATCTATATGTCCCCTGCATTCTTGCTTTCTTTACCTCCTTGATCTGTCCGTCCACTATGCTAACTCGATTGCCTCGTTGTAGGAGGAAATCGCGGCGATGAAGAGGCGGGTGGCGGAGATGGAGTCCGAGGCCGCCAAGCTGCGCGAGATGCAAGCCTCTCTCGAACAGCAGTCGGAGAACCTGCGGGAGGACAGGGAGGAGGTCGATGCCCGGAGTATCTTCGTTGGCAACGTTGACTACGGTGCCTCTCCCGAGGAGATTCAGGCGCATTTCCAGAGCTGTGGCTCGATAAACCGCGTCACCATCTTGCTAGACAAGTATACGGGGCATCCTAAAGGGTACGTTGCGAGATGACACAGTCATTCTCTCCCCCCCCCCCCTCTCCCTTCCCTCTATAATGTACATATACTGTCTCTTTATTTTGAGACGTCATTGTCCATTATCAAAGAAGAGGATGTTAATGGGGTCGCTGCAGGTATGCGTATGTAGAGTTCGCCGAGCCAAGTCTCGTGGCGCAAGCGCTCGTCCTGAACGAGAGCATCTTCCGCGGCCGGCCCCTGAAGGTAAGCATGGATGGCCTATATCCCGGCTTTGGTCCCTCCATCTTCTCGGCCGCGTTGATACTGACTGTGCATCGTCCGATAGGTCGTTCCGAAGCGTACTAACATTCCTGGTATGAGCAGCCGCGGCCGTGGACGAGGAGGCTTCCGAGGCCGTGGTGGCTACGGCCGTGGCGGTTATCCACCTCGCGGAGCATACCGTGGCGGAGGCTACCGGGGTCGTGGTCGAGGCTACGCCCCGTACTAGATAGATAGGCATATCATCTTCGACTATATCTTTGCAAATTTGATGTTTTCTCGTCGGAAGAAGTGGGGTTGCCGTGGGAGGGATATGATTGCGAACAGATTCAGAACCAACGGAATTTGTCACCTTTAAAGGCAGAGTCCTTCGGAGTTTGGGTGAGGGATGTATGATAACCACTAAACAACAGACTGGGACGAAATGGGTGGATGACAGGGCCTTCCTGCGATATCATTAGCTATCGAGCCTGTTTTTTTTTTTTTTTTTTTTTTTTTTTTTTTTTTTTTTTTTTTTTTTATTCTTGGAAAATAGCAGTTCTCCTTCTTTCTACTCGATCAGATGCAGTTTCCTAAGTAGTTGAGGATGTTTCCGAGGCGTGGGTAGCGTGTCGGTGTAGAATTAAATTAATTCAAGAACGTTCGTCGGGAGCTCTGATCACCGCTACGCCAGAACGGGATCGCATGAAGGCGGCCAGAAGAGTCGGATTACGTCGTCGAACGGGCGCGGATCGCATCAGGGAACGGTGGTTCCGGCGCGCCCAAACCGTCAGCCCTTCAGATCTCGCGTCGGAAAAGGTAATCTCTGTAGTCTGCATCTCATCCTCGATCGGCTTTTTGCAGGATTCTGTCCCTTTGAACGTGCTGGTGCAGGGCGCGGCGCACGCGGGGTTTTCTATCTTTGGCTGATTTATAGCCGCCGAAGCGAGCGGGCCAGAGGGGACAGGCTCACGAACGTTCGAGGAACGACCGGTCGACCAAGTCTCTAACCTGGCTGCCACCCGACTCAAGCGCCATCCTCGACTGTCCTGGAGCTCATCTTTCTCTCCCTCACCACCCTGGTGTTCTTTGCCACGACGCAACGGAGACAGGTACCCACGCTCGCGGCTGGGACCGTTTGAAGGCGCCTAAGCTGCTCCTCCCGCCAGCCCCTCCGGTCTATTGGCCAGAACCGTCACGTCAAGGCTGCTCAGCCCCAATCCCGGACGACTCCAGCATATCGCCAGCCTCAAGCCATCCCTCGAACTTTCCCCGGTATCCCCCTCCATTATACCACACTCTAGCGTCCCTTTCCGTCCAGCAGTGCATGCGCAAATCGTAACACCCCTCTGGGCTTGACTGGGAGCCCTTCAGCACCGGAGTCGGTCGCGGTGTGCCGCGAGGAATCTCTACAAAATGAGTTCCAACCTACCTGCGTAAGTGATCGCCCTCATCCTGCTGCTCGGTTGGACCCCTCCACGAGGCGGTCCGTCTGGCAGGTTCCATGTCTACTGACAGACAATGTGCAGTCAGCCGAATCTCAGGGTCACAAGTGAGGACTTTCCCATCGGAAGTTGTCAAAGGCGGTGCAGGATGCTGACCCCCGAGCGACAGTCATTGCGGCGGATGGATTATACAAGCGCGATGTATTCCGTATGCTTCTGGTCCCGACCTTTGATGATGGCCTCGCCAGCCGGCTGACAGATCTTGATGCATCACAGGGTTTCCGGATCCTTTCGCCGTGGCCACCGTCGGCGGTGAACAGACCCATACCACATCGGTGATAAAGAAGACATTGAACCCATATTGGAATGAGATGTTTGATATGTACGTGCGCACACCTTCTCGCCGTGAAGGGAACATCCGTGTCCAGTGATTGTCTTCTGCTGACCAGTTTGACACCCTCGGGGTGTTTGCAGGAGAGTCAATGAAGATAGTATACTCGCCATCCAGATATTCGATCAGAAGAAGTTCAAGAAGAAGGACCAGGGCTTTCTCGGTGTGATCAATGTCAGGATTGGAGATGTGATAGACCTTCAGATGGGCGGTGACGGTAACTACTCCTCTCGCCGCTTCCGTTTTACTTCACTGAAGACCAATGCTGACCACGTGCTCTTTGTTTTTACGTTATAGAAATGCTTACCAGGGATCTGAAGAAGTCCAACGATAATCTTGTTGTGCACGGAAAGCTCATCATAAACCTGTCCACCAACCTTAGCACTCCGAACCCCACACAGCATAGGGCACAACTTCCCTCTCCCGCATCTACCGCGCTTGTCCCTCAGCCATCGCTTCCTCAGCCAAGCTCCAGCCACGCCGACTCAGCTGCTTCGAGTACCGCACTCACTCCTTCAAGAGCTTCGTCTGCTGCCAGACCATCCAGCACCGTGGCGACCGCCAACGGTTCCGTACAGCAGGCCAACGGGCATACCTCCCGGACAAACCTTAGTTCTTTTGAAGACAGCCTAGGCCGACTACCTGCAGGCTGGGAACGGCGGGAGGATAACCTGGGACGAACGTACTATGTTGACCACAACACGAGGACAACCACCTGGACGAGGCCATCATCAAACTACAATGAGCACACTCAGCGTTCACAGCGGGAAGCGAACATTCAAATGGAACGACGAGCTCATCAGAGTCGAATGCTTCCGGAGGACCGTACCGGTGCCAATTCCCCGGACCACCAAACACATACCCCGACTGGAAGTACAAGTGCAAGCGCGGTTTCTATGATGGCCACGGGAGCTACGACAGCGGGAACCGGTGAACTTCCTGCTGGGTGGGAACAACGTGTAACTCCCGAAGGGCGACCGTATTTCGTTGATCACAACACCCGTACGACTACCTGGGTTGATCCACGTCGTCAGCAATATATCCGCATGTACGGACATAATGCAAATGGCGGAAACACCCTGATTCAGCAGCAGCCGGTTTCACAGTTGGGTCCGCTGCCAAGTGGGTGGGAGATGCGCCTGACGAATACCGCCCGAGTGTACTTCGTAGACCACAATACCAAGACGACCACGTGGGACGACCCTCGACTGCCGTCGTCACTGGATCAGGGTGTGCCGCAGTACAAGCGTGACTTCAGGCGCAAACTGATCTACTTCAGATCGCAGCCGGCACTGAGGATCATGTCGGGCCAGTGTCATATCAAAGTGCGTCGTAATAATATCTTCGAAGACTCGTACGCCGAGATTATGCGCCAAAGCGCTTCCGATTTGAAGAAACGACTCATGATCAAATTCGAAGGGGAGGATGGTCTGGATTACGGTGGTCTCTCACGGTATGGATCTCAGAAGATCAGCTGTCTTCAGGATGTTACCGCTAACTCCTGAACAGAGAGTTTTTCTTCCTTCTTTCCCACGAAATGTTCAATCCGTTCTACTGTCTTTTCGAATATTCCGCACACGATAATTATACCCTGCAGATAAACCCCCATTCCGGTATTAATCCTGAACATCTGAACTATTTCAAATTCATCGGCCGAGTTGTCGGTCTGGCCATCTTCCACCGCCGTTTCCTGGACTCTTTCTTCATTGGCGCATTTTACAAGATGATGCTACGGAAGAAGGTCACCCTCCAGGACATGGAAGGTGTCGACCAAGAATTCCATCGTAATTTGACTTGGACTCTGTAAGTTACTGCGCTGCGCCTCCAGCAATTGGGATTGTTGCTCACAAATAGCAGGGAAAATGATATCGACGGCGTTGTTGAGCTCACGTTTTCCGTTGATGACGAAAAGTTCGGAGAGCGTCAAACAATTGATCTGATACCCAATGGTCGGAACATTCCGGTGACCAATGAGAATAAGCACCAATATGTTGAGTACGTCTGCCCCGGTATCGCTGTGTCTAGAATTGGTCTGACCTCAGGTAGATTGGTCACAGAGTGGAAGATCCAGAAACGGGTGGAGCAGCAGTTCAATGCTTTCCTTTCCGGTTTCAACGAGCTCATCCCCGCGGACCTCGTCAGTGTCTTCGACGAGCGCGAGTTGGAGCTGTTAATTGGCGGTATCGCGGACATCGACGTTGACGACTGGAAGAAGCACACCGATTACCGTGGATATCAGGAGCAAGATGAAGTTATTCAGAACTTCTGGAAGATCATCCGCAGCTGGGATGCGGAACAGAAGTCTCGTCTGCTCCAGTTCGCCACGGGTACGTCCCGTATTCCGGTCAACGGATTTAAGGACCTTCAGGGTTCCGATGGGCCAAGAAGGTTCACCATTGAGAAGGCCGGTGATATCAATTCTCTGCCAAAGTCACATACTTGGTATGGTTCTCTCTGCATCTTTGGTGCGACTCGATTAGCTAACGAAGCCTTGTACAGCTTCAACCGCCTTGACCTCCCTCCGTACAAGACGTACGAAACGCTACTGCAGAAACTAACAATCGCCGTCGAGGAAACGTTGGGATTCGGTCAGGAGTAAGAAGACATAGGAATGCGCAAATATCTGTGGTTGCCCAAATCACACATTATCGCTTCATAACAAGCACATTCAAACTCCCGTTGTGGTGCTGGTCAGTATGTCGGGTTCTGTGCTGTTCGCTGAAGTTTGCACAATCTGAGTTCTTTTCTTTCTCTGTTGGTTGGGTTCAGATCCATCGATGCAAAGCCAACTGGGTTCTGGTGTTCTGTCTTTTTCTTTTCTTTCTTTTCTGCTTTGCATTTGGCGATTATCACACCCGCCGCTTCTGCACATGTGCATCCTTTTCTTCACCTGTATATTTCTGTATAATTCTATCTATCAGAGACCTGTGACGACTTGCTCTTGAGAACTAATCCTGCTCTCCGTGTCCAGCCGCCCGTTTGCCTAGGCATGCTTACATACACATAGGTACCTGCGTGCTGCTCCAGCTTGATATCGTTGTATCTAGCTTGGTCCATCCCCGCGAATCTATATTCTATTACGTTCTATATTATCTATTATGTTGTTCCCGTGCTTTTAATATCCATTTCCTTACGTTGCAGTCTGTCGCTTCCGCGTGTTCCCAGTATATGCTGGTTTCCTTCCCATTTTTTCTCCTATTTTTCCCTTTGAAATGGATTGTCCTCTCCTTGCTCTTTTCAGATTTCCGCTTTGGGAGGAGCCGTGACTGTAGCTTTGTGTTACAGAGTCGTTTGCTTGGCGGTAGGAGAAGCTGGAGGTCGGAAATGAGATGTCGCTCGCCGCCAATGGGGACAATTGTAACTACGAGTTTTTCTTTGACATCTGTTGGAAGAGGATTCGGATGGGATCAAGATGCTATTATGACTAGGATCAGTAGGTACTACTGTCTGCAGAGTAACCTGATATTGTTTTGCATGTTCCCTAAGTGTAACTGTTTACAGGCACCTACTGGATTGGTGACATCATCGATGTTCACGCGCAGGAGTATGTAAGATGGTCTGTGATCTCATTGCACGGAGTACAGATACTAAAATTAGCGATTGCTCCGGGTGGCTTTCATTAATCATCTAATATTATTATTGAATGCCGTTTTTGCACTAAAATCTATTCAGTAGGTACAGAGGAAAGAGATAGCTAATCCATGCAATAACAATGCATTATTATTCAAGCTTGATCGCTAGATGAATAATCATCCGAGAGTTCTCGGAAAGATGTGCCGTAGATCGTGGTGGCATCGCCCTGTGGCCGGTGGTCCCCGAGTTTTGTCAACAGACGAGTCGACCATCTGGAAGCTTCGACCTCACACCTACGGGTGTCGTGATCGGAAATGCCAGAAAGAACCTGAAGCAACGGCGCTCGGACCGACAAGTTCGACTGTTCGAGGACTTCAGGAGGCAAAAAAAAAATCATCAAAAATGAACCAGGACCATCATCCATGGGCATGACCTGCGCTACTATCAGTCTATCGCGGGTGCGCGGGCCCCCGGCTGCCACCGAACACAGGCCCGAGGTCTATCGGCGTCGGATCGCCGCAGGCCAGCGGAGTCTAGCGCTCGCTAGTCCCCTCGCTTTAAACCAACGATGCTCGACTCGTATCAGCATGGGGAGGGTTTGCAACCTCCTTCCTGACGGTGCATTGCTGCTCCTCGAGGTTTCTTCTTTCTCCTGTCATGGCAGCCAGTCAGTATGCTAATAATAATCTTCAGGGGAGAAAAAAAATCACCATCTGCATAATGGCTGCAGATGCGAGCATGGCCGCGAACTACAATGGCCTCCGCGCGTGGCGTTCGCCATGTCTCTGAAGGGAACAAGACCCTGCCAGTCTAGTCCCAAGCGAGTGCGGAGTAGATTCAGGTGCAGCCGTCGGCCGGGGCGAAAATCCCATTCTCCCAGCCTCCCAGGCCGGATTTTGGCCCTGCAGAGTGCACTGGCTTGGTCTGGGCCCCATGGGCCATACTGATTCGAGTATCTGCCGGGGCTTGCGTGCCAGCTGGCCCCAGCTTATCATTGGCGGTTTGCCTTTGTTTACTCCGGATTCCAGGTCCTGATGATGTCGGAGGTCTCACATGGTGCCAGCTCTCCTTGGGGATGCTGCACCTTGAGCGCCTCCGCCGTTGTTGTGGCGGGCATTGCTCTCCTCTTTTTATCCTCCCTTCTCCCCCTTCCTCCCCTTTCTTCCCTTTCCTCCTTTACTCCTCGACCAATCGTCCGGTTTCCACGGCTGTTGTTGCGGTTGTTCTCTGTTCTAGCGTTCTCGGTCTTTCGTTGAGGAGTGTGTATCTTCAATTTGCCTCCATCACTCTCGTTAATTCCTTTCCGGCGTTGGGGAGGCTTATCTCTGGAATCGAGCAGACGGATTGATTACCGGTGCTGATAATAATTGATTCATTGAATCTTTGACTTCACAAATTTACTCTCCAACAACAAAAAATGCGTTTTCTCGCTGCTGCTGCTACTCTCCTGGCCGTCTCTGTCGGCTTCGTTGCCGCACAGGACAGCAACAGCACTTACAGCTGTGCTGCGCAGAAGTATGTGTCATTCCTTGCCTGGATCTGTGAGCTTTGAAGAACGTCAACGAAACTGACCATGATGGATAGTATTGTCGATGCCTGTCTCGAGTCCACAGAGCCCCAGCTGAAGGCCTGCCCTCCCAATGACTGGAAATGTCTCTGCGAGCAGAGCACCAACGTCTTGACGTAAGTACTAGCCTTGAGTGAATGCTGCTCTTTCTCCATATTTGGCCACTTAGCTTCTCTTTCTTTTCTGAGACGTGACAACCACGTCACATGTCGAGTGAGAGGAGTTCCCCCGCAATACACAGACACACACACACGGACTTGGGAACAGCAAGATGTAAACTAACAGACTTCTAGCTGCTACAACAACTGCCCTGGCCACCCCGACCAGTTCGGCGCCGAGCAGACCAAGGAATCCTACTGTAACGCCGCCAAGGCCTCGGAGCCCTCTAGCACCACCACCCTCGCCTCCACGACCGCCACATCCTCCGTCGCTGCTGCGGCTGGAACCCCCAGCACAACCAGCGCTAGCGGCTCTTCGACCAGCACTTCCAGCAGCCACGCCGCCGCCACGTCGTCGAGCGCTGCTGCTCCGGGCGTTGCTGTCGAGGCTGGCAGCTTGTTGGCTGCCGTGGCGCTGGGCTTGGGTGCTGCGCTGTGAATTCTGAATGAGGGGGTGATTCTTCTGACGGGAGTCGGGACATGCATGCTATGAATGGGATGTAAAAGACTTCCGGGGGCAAATTAATGAAAGCAAGAGCGAGAATAGGATGAGAATTATCAGCACGAAACCGCGGTGCTGTCCGCTTGTTCGCACAGCACCTATGATATGATATATATATAAGATTACCTGACACGTCAAGGAATGTCTATCTATCTATCTATGTGATTTATCTACGCATCTACCTGTCCTATCCTGAGCAAATAAAATCATCGTCAGCAAATGGAAAAGAAATCAATTAGATCCAATTACCGGGTTGTATTTTTCTTCCCTGCGTCTCCACTCATGCCCCTTAATTTGTTATGATACGATATAATATACTGTGTCATATGGCCATCTCGACTCTCCTCTCTATGTACATACTTGATGCATTGAAAATCGAGTGCTATGTTTGAGTGTATCAAAGTCAGATTATTATCCATTGTCAAGCTGGCATATATAATCCGGGAGTCTTGGATTTGAGTCCGCTAGTTGGTGCTATACATAGCTAGCTGGTGGAGAAAGTTGGACACCTCTCATGCCATCAAGACTGGACTGTGTCGTCGCCGCCGGGGTCTGAAAATAATAATGGGATTGCTAAGGTACGTGAGTAGTGTACATACCTACCAGACGGCTACATATATTGTATATGTAACTCGAAGTGGGGATGGAAAACTTCCTGCTATATCTACTCCAGAGGCGCTGGCTACATAAACGACTCTAAAAAGGAGGTTTTTGAGAGACTGTGTACTTGATCTCCAGCCATCTCTATTTTATTAGTAGGCACTGTACCTAGGTAGGTTTCTCCATTTCTCTATATGTGCACTTCAGGAAACCGCTGAGAGGACTACTATACTAATACAGATCATCAGTACTTATTCATACCATCCCCTTCATTCAAATGGTGCCACAATGCTCTGGACTAGAACTCGAGCATGCGCGATTCGAGGTAACGGGCGATGCAACATTTCATCTCCGAACTCGATGGACGCGCACAAGATTCATGCTGCGCGAGAAAAAAAAAATCATCAGAAACGCATATGACTGATATTCGGGCCATCTCGGTGGTCTTGCCTAGATGTATAGTTATAATTACAATGTTGACTTCTACGACTAGTAGTGATGCTGATCATTGATAGCATGTGGACCATTGTGTGTAAAGTCAGAGTTTAAGAATGTTGATCAGATATATACTTTCAATTACAGTCACAGATCTTCCAGAGATGTTCGATCCCCACTCAACCAGTTCAACAAATCAATGAGTCTATTTTACGTAGAAAAGAAAAAGTCCTCGCGAAACAAAGAAAGGCAGCAAACTTGGTCCCGTCAGTCTCTGTTCAGTTCTTTGGCTCAGGAAGACACATGAAATTAATGGAATGATGATCCAACCGGTTCATGCATTAGTAATAAATAGTATCGATTGTATCGTACATGCAAATATTAATAGTTTAATTCACGCAGTAAGGAATTTCAAAGAATGATGCCTCTTCTCATCTCTGCAACCTGTGCATAGGTGTTGTAGACTCATCCTAGAACACAATGCACATCTATGTAGCATTGCTAAATAATAATCACACCAACGGCAGCAGCACGTGGCACTGAACACTGTTATTAATAGCAGCTTCAGCATCTCCGCTTGTCGATCTACCAGTTAGGTACTTCAAACGACTGGCGCTTTTAATCTATTTCCTTTTTTTCCCTTTTTACTGACTCAGTAAATAATTGACAACTGACTCTCCTTGAGATGTCAATTCTGTTCCTCACGAGGCGATCGGCTAATCAATCGATTAAAACCTGCGGGGCCCCGAATCGAACTATCCGCATGCACTCCGTACTCCGTATCTGTCCCGCGCCCCGCGCGGAGCCCGCATTTCGTAGTGCTGCCCCTCTTTTTCTTCCTGCTTCCTTTTTTAACCGCGAACTTAACTTGCTTATCCATACCTGCTAGATAGGACATTGACTTAGATTAAACAGACATTGTCTCGAGCAACCCCACTCCCTATGTAAGCAGACCAATCCCTATCGATCCTGTTCGATCGAGAGCTAGTTAACAACGATCACTCGCTAATACATGACAGACCTGAGAAGAACTCAAGCTTCCATACACACATAAAGTGCTACGCACTTGTTTCATTCTATTCAAATCATACGAAACCATGAGTGCAACCAACAAGATGGCCACCGACCCATCATCAACAACAGTCACCCTCCCCGCAACAGTCAAGGTCTCACTCCCCTCACTCGCCAAAATGATCGACCACTCCCTCCTGCACCCGACCCTCACGGACGCCGACGTCCTCGCGGGCCTAGAGCTCAGCAAGCGCTACAACGTCGCCACCGCGTGCGTGAAACCCTACCACGTCCCGCTCGCGCGGGAACAACTGGCCGGCACCTCCGTCGGGGTCTGCCCCGTCATCGGCTTCCCGCACGGCAACTCCACGACGGCGATCAAGGTGGCCGAGGCGCGCGAGGCCGCGCGCAATGGGGGCTCTGAGATCGACATGGTCGTGAACGTGGGCAAGGTGCTCTCTGGCGAGTGGGGGTACGTCGAGGAGGAGATCCGCGCGATCAACGACGCCGTGACGGCCGAGGGGGCGATCCTCAAGGTCATCTTCGAGAACGACTACCTCCAGGAGGAGCACATCGTGCGGCTGTGCCGCATCTGCTCGGATATCGGCGTCGCGTTCGTCAAGACGAGCACCGGGTACGGGTTCGTGAAGCAGCCGAGCGGCGACTACAACTACAAGGGCGCGACGCTGCCGCATCTGGCGCTCATGCGCAAGCACTGCGATCCGAAGGTGCAGATCAAGGCTGCTGGAGGTGTGAGGACGCTGGACGAGCTGCTGAGGGTGCGGGCGTTGGGCGTGTCGCGGGTCGGAGCCTCGGCGATGGTGGCCATCCTGGAGGAGGCGAAGAAGCGGGGGATCGGGGATGAGGAGATTGAAGTCGCGGTGCCGCCGGTTTGAACGCGGACGTAGTATGGACACAGTATGTTGAGGATGTTACCATCTAACTCGCAGACACCTTTGCTCAATCCTGATACGGTTTCGAGCGTCATGCAGTTAATGTCTGGATTTTAGTCGAATAACCTAGATCATATATGGTACACATTTGAGGAATTTCGCAGCTACTAAAATTCAACCCAGAAAGACTGTCGAGAAATGACAATTCTGTCATTTTAGGAGATCCGGAGATGAAGATCCCCGTGAAGCATTGTACCCATATACGTGACTTTAATTACGTACATAATTACGTACAGTAAGTACTACAATATAACGGTCAAAAGGCAGAAATAGACCCTGCCATCCTATGACAACCACTTATCTGCGAAGTACTGCTGACGTCTCAAGCGAGAGCACAAGCCTCATTGAGGTCCTGCTGCGAGGATATGCCCAGCTTCCGGAGCTGTGGGTTTCCCAACGCCTGCTCATGACCAAGAGTTCACTCGTTAGCTTATTCGTTCCAATTAATACTAGACGAGGCAGCAGCTGCAGAGCCTTTTCCAGTGAAATAAAGAAAAAAATCATTTGAAAAGCCGATGTCAGTCACGAATTTTCGTGATCGTCGTAGTCTAGTCAAAACGAAATAATCATGTGTTTCACTGGGGAAAGGAAAACAAAGGGATGCTTTATGCTTCGAGGGACTTGGATCATCAAGTCCCAGCACAGATGTATGCACGTACCTACCGAGATTATTTAGTACTTGCTGTACCTGGCTGAGGTACCTCTTGACCAGATTTGTCGTCTGACAGACAGTCTTGTATATAGCCCCCCGGCGCCCATGGTCATCTATGAGGTATGTAGGCAACATAACTTTTTTTTTCTCCAACCATCCATTCAGACGAGACGAGACGAGATGAAGAAGGCCCCTGGCATTCTATCTGATTGGAACATTCCGGCCTGTCCAGTCCATCGGCAAAGTCATCAATGCTTAGTCACCATGAGCGCGGTGAGATGGGAAAGCAAGTGCAGATTGCGTTATTAAGATCGACATCATTGTAAAACATAAAAGGCTGGAAGGACAAGGAAAGATGGACGACTTGATGATAATCCGAGCCATCTAGGTGAGCTCCCTCACCAGAGAGAGGGAAGGGGGAAGTCAAGTGTCATGTGGAAATATATACGTGGTGAGGGGACGAGAAGAAAAAAAAATTAAAAAATGACTTAGAGTAGTATCATGATACCTACCTACCTTACCTAGCTAGGTAATCTATGACGTAATCATCTCGGATCGGGCAGTCGAGGTATGCTTTACATACATGCATCGTACAACTACGCAGTATATCGTAATAAACAGGCTAGAACTGGGCATTACAAACGCGATCCATCCACAGAGCTTACTTTTGAAAAGTGGGAGTAGTCACGCCACATTGACCGAGGCGCAAGTACAGCAATCCATCCGCATCAGATACAACCCACCACCTACTTGCCAGCCCGAGGAAGGGCAGGATTATCACCTTATCATAATAATACTAAGTAGTGGCTTAAGTGATGAAACATAACCACCAACTAGAACCCCAGACCCTAAGCTGTCTACCTACCTACCTAGGTACCTACTCTAGCCTTCACGCACTCAATAACACTACCCCTCAGGCTGCTCGTGTACGTGTATATCGCATTGATCTTCAGCCCCGCCTTCCCCTCGATCAGCTCGCACCACTGCTCCGTGGTCCGCTCCATCGACGCCAGGGTCGTCATCATCAGCAGGTCGAGCTGCGCCGCGTGCAGATGCACACCGGAGTTCGGGAGCACCATGTCGTCGATCAGGATCAGCGAGTCCGGACTCAGCGCGGCGGCGGTGTTCCTGAGGATGACGGCGGCCTTTTCGTCCGGGTAGTCGTGGATGATGTTGCGCATGTAGTAGATGCGGGCGCCTGGGTCAATGTCAAAGTGGTACGGTCAGAGAACACGGAGAATGATAAGCTTCTCGTGATTCGAATCACGATGAGACATAATAAGTATGTACGTACCCTTGACAGCCTGCGGCTGAAAGAAATCCTGCACCATGGTCTCCACGCCCTCATGCGGAATCGCATGCTGCAGCGTCGCAGCCAGATCCTGCACAATAATCCTATTCTCAACGCCGGGCGGCAACCTCTCCCTCAGCAACGCGCTCTGGTGACTGACCCCGCCGCCGACATCGACAAACAACGGCTGATCGGGGCCGAGGTTCTGGATCCTCTCACCGATCGGGTACACGTCCAGCCACACCGGCATGCCCATGTGCTGGGCGGTCATGAAGCGGTTGAAGTGCGCATGGTTCGCCGGCTTGGTCTGCACCCAGAGGAAGCCTGGAGGCCGGTGTTCCACGCCTTCTGGAGGGGCGTCTTCGTGGGGTCGATGATGTCTTGATAGTTGGTTTCGGCCAGGAAGTCGGGTAGCGCCTGGATGGCGGGGCCGATGCTGTTGAAGCTGAGGGAGGTCAGTATGTACAGTACATTACCTTAAAACTAGAACTCATTATATATATTGGATTCAGGGATGATACTTGTGGTAAACGCCCGATTGAAAGCCCGGAATGGTAAGCGCGTGCGTGATATTGCTAGCGGTGAAAGTGTCTTTGGCGGTCTCCTTGATGGTTCCAATAGAGGCAAGATAGCGGAGCAGACGACCTGAAAGTCGAAGTAAGCACATACACCTACATAAGTAGTACTCCAGCCGGCTTTTGTCATTGCTAAACTAAGCTGCTGCCCCTTGTTTAGATGCTTAAATAAAGTACAGTACATGCTTACCCAAAAGCGTCGGGGCAGCGCCCGTTTTGGTCACCAGCTCATCCACCGTCACCGGATCCCTGCTCTCGCCGAGAATATCGAAGAGCTTGAGGTCGAGACCGACGCGAATCGCCGCAAGTTGCAAGTACTACTCGTAACATTAACATTGGCGGCTTCAATCGGTTCGTTTCAAGAACATTATAACGGTAGGTAGTAAGTAGACTAAGAGAAAGTGCTGCAGTACTTACGAGGTACAAAATCCTCTGCATCGAGTCCTGCGGCGTCTCGATGGCGTAGGACAGCTCCTGGAGGGACTGGAGGAGCCTCTTGCGGCCGACGTCGTCGGCGTCGCTGGCCAGGGCCTTGATCTGGGCGAGGATGTCTTCCATCTTCACCCTGTATTATATATGTACCTCTTTGTTTTCTATAAGAGAATGGGTAAATATAATAATCGAATTGATCCGAGTAATGGGCTGCTATATTGCAATTACCTCGGACTCGGGGACAGAAGGAACATTATATAAGTAGGGACTAAGTTACAGCTGGGGCTGAAGTTGAAGTCAATCAATATTACTATATAGCACCTAGTATAAGTATAGGTGGAGCCAAGGCCAATCACCTACAGCTGTCCCGGCACATGTGGTGTTGGGGGACGGAAGGCCTGACATGATATGACCGCTTGCCTCAGCGCAGCTGTATGTAGACATTAGACGTACTCCAGTTCGAGCCCACGGAACTCTTCTTGTCGAACGAGCGAGTCTTTGGTGGTTATTCGTTAGTGCTTACTTCTCATAATTAGTGTCGCTCTTTCCTCCGCAACAGTGTGTGGATAGTAGAAAAGATGGGCCGTAAGAGGAAAGCTTTTTTTATACGAACAAGCCAATTATAATGGATCTTTCTTCTCCATGGAGAGCTGATGGTGCTGAAACCTCCTGCCTGGGCAAAAAACAAGCGTGAGTCTCTCCTTACTCCCTCGTCATCAATTTGAGACGCTATAATATAGCCTACAATAATCAAAGCACAGCACAGTAGTATATTAATTAGGCAATAATAACCAACGCGTATGCATTGTTTCCTCAAAGCCCTGGCACAGCCAGACTCGTCAGAGCTGAGTATCTAACTTCAAGAAAGTCGACAAAGTCTGACGTCTCTACTCCGTACAGACTACCTTTCTCCAGCGAGCATTGGGACCTGTGCGTCCTCCCCACCCCAATGGGGAAGACTTTCCCCGCTGTCGAGTCAGAAAACCTACTGTACATTCTTTCCGATGGGTGACAATGCTAAGCAGCAGGCGCATATTCCCCATGATATCAGGTCCAGAAAGCTGTACAACCTGGAGTCTCAATTTAGGTAGCTAGCCGACAGACAATGATGGAACAAGAGGTCACGTTACATTTGACACAGTCGCTGGAGATATTCAGTGCTGTACCCTGACTACTTCTCCAAAGAGACAGATAAAGAACCTGAGCCTCGAACATCTGGGTAAAAGTACAGTTATGTAACGTACATAGATACCTAGAGCGAACGGGGGAATTAGGTACTAGACACATTGGTGACCATGACAAGACACGACGCCAAAAAGAAAATAAGAACAAAACACACACATACAGAGAGGAAAAAAAAAGGAAAATTTTCATTTACCCTTCGCCCTTTTCCCCCTCGCCTCCCACTCGCGCTTCCGCCTCTTCTGGTCCTTCTTCGCGTACGCGCTCTCCTCTCTCCTCTTGCGCTTTTTGGGATTAGTTTCTCCGCCAGCTTCAGCCTGTTCCTTCTCCTCCTTCCTCTCGATCGCCCGCAGCCGCTGCTCCTGCTCGCGCTGCGCCTTGGTCTTCTTCTCCGGCGCGGACAGACCCAGGTTCGTGATGAACGCGTGCGGCAGTGGCGACTTGGTGCGCCGCTCGCCAAAGTAGCCCGAGACGTCGATGTGGCCCAGCACGTAGGCGACCTTCTCGATGTCGGTGACGGAGAAGATGCGTCTCTCGTCCGGGTCGCTGCTGTCGGGCTTCGCGGCGCGGTTGAGCCGCGCGCGGAGCGCGTGCACCGCGTCCCAGAGCTGGCGGTACTCGCGCAGGTTGTACTTCACTTTGAGTTCGCCGGTGCGGTGCTTGTGCTCTGAGAGCTGTTTCTTGGGGTCGTCGTCGTTCTCGTCCTCGTCCCGCTCCGCGGAAGGGTACTCGTTCAGGCAGAGCCAGCGGTACAGCTCGTCGCTGTAGAAGGGGATCTCGTTCTCGTGGTTCGAGTCAGAGCCGCAGGTCGCGACGGAGAGAATGAGGGAGGCGGTCGCGGTGCCCGTGCCGCGGAGCGGGCCCATGAGGGCCTCCAGGCTCTTCTTGGGGAATGCGTCCTCGGGAGATGTTAAAGGGTCAGCGGTCGGGATGGATGCGATTGCGTCGGCGGTGGTCTTGCGGACGAGGGGGCCTTGGTTCGTCTTGATCATGCCGACGAGGATCGGGCGGTGGATGCCGTGTTTTCTGCAGAAGCATTAAAATATATAGAGCTACCAGACTCCTAAAAAAAAGAATGTTGAAGACGTACACCTTCCAATCCATCAGATTGACCAAATCCTCCTTCTCCAGAAACGTCCCCGGGAGGAGCTTCTTCGGCGCCCGATTCTTCGCCTTGACTCCCGTCCGCTCAACGCTCTCGCCGGGCCTCTTCCCGTCCTCCATCCACTGCTCCTTGGCGCGCTCCCTCAACACCGCGGGCAGCTTCTCGTAGCGCCACTCGTCCAGCTGCAGGAACGCCTCGATCTCCCTGCTCATCTTCTTCTCGTCCATGCGGGCGCCCGTGTCGTCGGTGCCGCCCGTTGTGGCGTTGCGCGCCTTCTCGGCTGCCTCGGGGTCCCCCCACGCGGTGCGCTTCCATTCCTTCTTGGCGAGCTTGGGCCGGGACTTGACGATGAGCTTGTCCTTGTAGACCTCGCGGACGGTGGTGGGGTAGCAGGCGAGGAGTTTGGAGAATGTGGAGCGGGAGATCTCGGAGGGGGTGAACGACTGCGATGGGAATGAGTCGTTGTCCGCGAAGGAGATGAAGTCCTCCCCGGCTGACATGGTGGCTCTTTAAGTATTTTTTCCTCAGTTCTGCATAAATGAGATGGTCCTGGGCTTGGTTTGGTAATCGTTCACGAAAAGAAGGGAGTGGAAAGAAAAGGCAATGATAGCAGCTTTGAAGAGGACTCGCAGGGTATCACAAAACGAAAGACATAGACATGGACATAAAATCGAGATAAGAAAATACAGACAAGAAAGGAAAAAAAAATTCACCAAATCCACGCTCAGCCGAAGCGCAACGCAATACAACGGTCAAAAAAAGGTAGCAAGACGACAGAAAGAAAAACGCGACTGAGGATAAGATGAATTCGCCAATCCCCCAAAAGTACAGTACAAATTCAGAAGAACACGCAACAACACCAGATAAAGCCAAAGCACCAGCAGTTATATAAACTCTTCAGATAATCGGAAAAAAAAGTAAGCAGCACCGATATAGGAGAATCCTATCTCTGAAGGGGCTACCTCGAGTAGGTACCTGGTAGCTAGGGCGGAGACCAATCGCGGCGGAGAAAACCAACAGCCAGAGGAAATTTGCCCAACCAACCAGAAACGACAAGACGCGCAACTTACCAGAAGTCCAATGTCACTCCCTATTCTCTCCTTATACAAATCACGAAGATAATTATTTTTTTTCACTCCTCTCCGCGAGTCCCACTCGAGTTGGCGGGCCGTTAAGCTTGGTGCAGTTGATTAATGGGATTCGAGCGCAAAAAGGTTTCTCCAGACCCAGGGTTGGAGTGAAAGTCGGCGCGGACCGATCAGGGCGCGCGCGCTCGCTCTCGTCCGCTCGACGGGAGTATCAACTAAATTCGTCCTGGACTACTATGACCTCAAATCTCATCCCTACGTAAAAATGGCGTTAGTATTCTGATATCTACCTAACATGGATCGCTATGTTGCATATCGATGTTTCCGTTTTAAGTCCGTCGATTTTACATGTGACAGCCTACCATGAGACAGCTACCTAGACAGTGTTGGCAAGCATGTTGATAAAGAAACTCAGACGTACTAACCATTCTTCCTCATGTCTACCTATCAGCTAACTGTATGCATAAATAACTCATTAAAGATGGAGTATCAGATACATGCTAACAATAAAGTGACGGTGTACGTTGAAAGCTCTCCGAAGAGAGGAGGAGGGCAAGTCACAAACAAACATAGGGAGCGCAACACCCATGCCGGGGTAAAGAAAAAAAAATCCGCTCCCAACCAGAGTATGAGAAGCAGACATTCCCCGTCCAGCCCAGCTAAATCCCATAATACGATAAGAATACCAGAACCCTCCCTGAGCCCAGAGTACCGAACCGAAGCCAGTCCAAACAGCAAATTGTCCAGCAAAAAGCCATGTCCCGAAACCCCGGATATATTCCCTAACGTAAACAAGTGCCATACAACAGGAGACGAGAGATACACAGATTACATGAAATGGGTACCGACTTCTTTGCGGGCACCCTGGTAAAAATCAACCACAAACGACATTAAAACACTCATCTCACTTTAACTCGTAGTACGCTGAGCAGCGGACATCGACATTAGTTTTGTTTCCTGCCCGCATCCCGCTTCGTCTTTGTCGGAGTAGCGCCCGGATTCGCAAAACTGACACGCCTCTCATCCTTGCCACGACCTGGAGGCATGACGGGAGCGGTGACGACGCGGTCTTTCTTCCTTCTATTGCCTCGTTTCAAGGACTTTGAAAGCGGCGTCACATGGCGTTTGCCAGGACCGGCCAATTCCGGGTCCGTCTTGGTCTCTGTCGTCGTCGTAGTCGACGTGGCAGTACCCTCGTCATCCTCAACCTCGATGTGGTCGAAATGGCCGTCGTCATTGCCTGCCTCGGAAGAGCTGGGGCTGGGGCTTCCGGAATCCGAGGGTGCCTCGTACTCATCGTCATCGCTAACGAGGCTGGGAGCTTGGTTGGACTCGACGGTATCGGGACTCAGATTCGCGGAGGCGTCGATCATGGCATCCACGTCCCGTGAGTCGTCACTCTGAGACGATACCGGTGCAGGCGGCGTCGAAGCGTATGGGGACGTATATGGAGCTGGCGCTTGTGTCAAGACCTCAAGAGGACGGGGTTTGTCCCCTGCCTTGTCAGCGCCTTTCCGACTCTTCGGCCGCTGCGACGCATCTTGCGGCATTGTGGTGCGGATCGGCTGTCTCCCGCCTCGTACACCGAGCTGCGGACGGTCATGTCCCGTGTCAACGCTGGTATCCGCTGTTTCCTCGCCAGACTCCTCCCCAGAAGAGTACGCGTCGAGATCGACAGTGGTCTTGGCATCCCCGACGATCTGACCTAGGTCAAGACCGATGCCTTTCCGTTGCACCAGTGAGGATAGATGCGGGGTGTCCGGTGATGCTGTGAAGGATGAGTGGGGGGCGGCCGGAGTGGTCAACTTCAGCCTCTTCGGCCCACGATCTGATGCAGGCGTGTCCGGGTCGCTGCTGGGTCGCTTCGGGGTCGGTCCTTCGCCAGGGGGTGGGGGTTGCGGCGGTGGTGGCTGGAGATTGGCCTTGGACGCCGATTCCATCATATGCGCAGAGCGGATCAAGGGGTGGACGTAGCCTGCACCGGCACCACTTGACGAGTCATTGTTGCCGCCGATTATCATGCCAGCCTCGTCCACCTCCACTGGTTCTCCAGACGCGACCGCGGCAGCGTCGTGGCTGGCGAAGTTTCGATTATGGGCGATGCGACAGTGATTGATGAAGCCCTGAGTGCTGGAGAAATTGTCTCTTCGACAATCAAGGCAGACCAATTTCACAAGCTGCCCATCTGACTTGCGCCTTATGATCATCGGGCCGGCCTTGTCCTTGGGCTGAGGATAGCCACTGGACAACGCTTGGAGCTTGGCGTTCGCATTGCCTCTCTGAGACCGCGACTTGCCAGCCATGTACCCGGCTTCACCCAGGCTCGAACGGGTGGTCCGTCCATCGAAAGGTGTCTGGCCCATCTCGACTTCTCCTCCGTCAAAGCGGGGATCCGGAATCAGCCATTTGGCGTAATGTCGCGTATACGGACCATCGGTAACACCCCACGGTGCAGGGGAGAGCGGAGCCCGACCATTTCCAGGTGGGAGAACCGCCGGTCCTGTACCGTTGCTGACCGATTGCGAGATCCCCGTGACCGTCGATCCGGGGTAGGGAATCTCGGCACACCGACGCAGCTGTTCCAGAGCAATCTGGCATTTCGCGATCTCCTGATCGATCAGTCGTAACTCGTTGTGCTTCAGGAGCACCTCCAGACTCAGCTGCGCGTCGATCACCTGACGCAGCTTCTCAATGTCCACCTTCTTGGGTGGCGCGGTCGTCTGGTCGGCGGCTTGCGGCTTCTGAGGATTAGGGGCAGCGCCACTGTCCATGGGGGGATGCGATGGCGGAGCCTGCTGGGAATCAGGACCCGGGGAGTGGTCTGCAGAGCCGTCTGCTGGGGGTGCGGCAGAGACTCCGTTCTGACTGTCCATCTCCACAGAAGTTGCATTGTCTGAGTCGTCCAGAGGCGGCTTTGTTTCGGGCTGCCCGTCCACGGAAGCTTCCCATTCATTGGAGTCGGCGCGCTTGCGCTTCGCCTTGTGAAGGGGCGAGCCGTCCAGGACTGGCGATCTGCAGCAGTCCAGCATCTTCAGATCCTCCGCGATCACCTTATTTCCCCCGACTGCAGAGGACCACGGCAGCAGACGAAACATGCCATGCGAGATGCTGTCCAGCCGCTCCAGTAACGAGGGGATGCCGGAAACGCCGCCAAAGAGACGAGAGGGCGCCAGCTTATCTCTTCGAAGGGACGATGTGCGCGCACATCAGGGTCTGTATGTCTCGTGGATCGCGACCACGCCGGGTGGGGGATCAAGCGAACGAAGCTGCCGATTCGAACGTCGCCCGCGACAGAACGTTAGGGACGCGAGAACGGGAGAGGGAGGCGACACAGAGGAAGCCTTCAGGAAGACTTGGAAAGACCAGGTTCCTGGGGAGGGGGGGGGGAGAACGAAGGAGCGACGCGAAGGGTCGATCGCGCGATAGTAAGCGGTAGCCGGGGGAGGGACCGAGATAGCGACGGCGAAACACGGATCCGGCGACTGCGGTTCACGAGCGGCGCTGAGACGGCGAGATCGATCGTGCGGGCGTCCCACGGCTGCAGCGGGCGTCGCGAGAGGAACTCGAGTGGTGCCTGGGTGTCTTGTTTGCCCCGGTGGCGAGGGAGGAGCGCGGGTTGACGTCCTTCCAGGGACGGTCGGGGAGGTGAAGATGGAGAAGGGCGGAGCGCACGAGTCGGGGCCGGTAGTGGCTTAAGCGCGCGGCGAGAGGGGACGGAGACGGGGAGATGGGAGCGTCCGCCACAAGGAAGCAGGAGCTGCAGCCTGAGTCCGGGGGAGGGCGCGAGGAGGAAGAAGGGACAGAGAGCGATGCGACCGGTTTGACAGCAGGCAGGACGTGCAGGACATGCAGGACACAGGCATCCCACGGGAAGGATGGAGGGGAGAAGGGGGGTGTCAGGGAAAGCAGGGAAAGGGGGGGTGGACGATGTCTGCCATCTGGACGGGCGGCGATGCATCCCGGGTGGAGACGCCGGCCGAGATGATGCGATGATGGGACGAGCGATCCGCCTGGCGCCAGCCTGGTGGCGCTGCGTCGGGGACCAGCACTGATCCTGAGGACCTGAGCATCCAGAGACGATGCCCGTAACGAAACACGGCCAGGCAGCAACCTCCTCACAAAACGACCAACGCAGCTGTTTCACGATGTTCCAGAAAACACCTCAACGCCCGACCGCAGACGACGCAGACGCGTCGGACCCGGGGTCGCTGGCGCCCGGACCCGTGGGCCGCCGCTGCTCTCTCTTTCTCTCTCCGCAGTGGGTGGGGGGCGTCCAGGCATCGACACTGCACACCTCCGTCATGGAGAGCGCTACCTCGTACACCGCACCAGCGACAACTGGCGAGTCTACTCTCTACAGTACCCCGGATGCGGTCGGGCGGCACAAACCCCTTGGCGGGGTCGTGAACCACAGCAGATCAATGGGCAAGTTTTGTAGGGGTCCGGGGCTGTGTCTCTCCAGGTCGCGGAGAGATACGGCATCTCCATTGCGCGTCCGTATCCGTCCATCCCGCGAGGTATCAGGATCCAAGACAGGTATCAGGCGTCGCCGTATCGGACCCTTCTTGGAGGGCCCAAGCGTCCGCCACGGACGGCCTCCGTTTGGTCGCCAGATCGAAGGGGGTGTGGAGAGCCCGGCGGCCGCTAGATTCATATCGTCCTGTTCTCCCTCCGTCCGTCTCTTTCTTTCTGCCTCGCCCGCCGGAAGCATCTGGCAAGCAACTCCGTCTGGGACCTCTCGTTCTGGCACGAGCCCCCCCCCCCCCTCCCCCCCCGCCGTCACACCCATCTTGTTGACCGCCGGCCATATAGCCACAGCCACAACCGCCGCTCCCTAATCATTATCAATCTCTGCCCAAACCGGCTCTGACTGGTGCACGGCTAGCCGCCATGCTACACCAGCACGCCCCTCCATTTCTGCACCTCCAATGTCGTGTACAGAATACTCCGCATCAAGACGGCCATCGGTCCCAGACGTCCATTCGCGGCCCCAAGACAGAGATCCCAGATCTCTTGGCGCTTACTGCGTACCCGGTTTCCCGATCCAGGTTTTGCGATGTCTAGGTCTTTCTTATCGCCCGTTGACGGCATCTCGATCTATCTATACGAGCTGTGATGTAACTTCAACTTCTAGGCTCCTTCTAGCCTGTTCTTTTAAAACGACCAGACTACCAGTACTCCGTAACTTGACCTGTGCTCCGCGTTAGGCACGGTACCTAGACCATTCGTGGTTGCGCGGCTTGCGCCCGTCTGGGAATCGACCGCCTTTCTTTGTTAGCGACGATTCTATATTTATCCCTGCAGGAAGATTTAAAGTAATGGAGGAGACCTTTTTTTGAGATCTTCTTTGATAATGGAATCGACTCCTACGTACATCTCTTGAGGGTTCATCTGTGCTCTATATACGTACTACCGGCAAATCAGGTATTCCTGCACCTTGTATCAGGCCCCTAGCTGCTTGTCCGCTTCTCCGGCTCCGCAACTTCACGCTCTTTCTCCACGATAGGAAATATGATCGATTCCTTGTTTAGGTTTATCTATCAGCCGCAGCCAGGATCAGACCTGCCTCTTACCCATCTTGAGATCTCACCTCGTGTGAGAGACCCGATTAGACTACTCCATATAGAAGAATATCAATGCGGAAGCATGCCATATGCGAGTAAGCAGCCAAAGTGAGCAAAAGGAATAATAGATACGCACTATTAAAGCGCTCTCTGGAAACATGGCAGAACCTATAAGACATTCTATAAACGCCATTTTCACGTCGAGCTGTCAGTCAGGCTTCAGGTTATGTCCCGAAATAGACAGACATCTCAACATCTCGCACGGGAGAGACATTCGTTTTCCATTCTTGATACATGATCGGTGCCAGCCCCCCGACATACGAAAAAGAAGCATCGCGTAACTTCAAGCAAAGCAAAGCAGCAAACTAGAACGCCCAGAGGTATTATACAGCATCAAAAAAAAAGAAACGTCGTGGTCCGTACGTAATGGCCATTCGTTTCCCCGCTTCTCCTGTATTTACGTAATAACAGCACCAGCACCATCCCACACAGAGGCAAGTTGGGAATCGTACGCATCGATAAAGGCAAGATATAAAAAACGAGCGATCACGACTTCCTACTATCCTGGATCCTCAGCACAAAGTTCACCACGACGGCTGCCAGCAGCGACAACGTCAGCACCGTCGGCCCGAAACGGTCGTCGAACCCGCTCTGGCCGCGCAGCCGGATGCTGCGCGCGCGCCAGTGGAAGGTCACCAGCGCGTAGATCATGGCCCCCATGGCGATGAGGGTGAAGAGGGCGGCGGAGATGCGGCCGACGCGGTCGCCGAAGTTGAGCAGCCCGATGGCCAGGCCGCCCAGGATGACGGTGAAGTTGAGCCAGGAGAGGAAGGTGCGCTCGTTGGCGAAGAAGACCTTGGGCTCGACCCGGGTGGGGAGGGCGATGCGTTTGCCTGTTATGATTGTCAAGCGGGTTTTGTCAGTCTTTCGATGTTTATCGAAAGGGACAGGCGGTCAGGTCATGGGCGAGATATACGCACCTGGGGCGGTCTGAAGAAGGGGTCGGCTGGACATGGTGGCGGGTTAGGGTACTGTGATCGAGAGAAAGACGATTCAATTGTCTCGTAAATAGAGGGCGGCAGTACTGCCGAGCTATCGAGCTCGAAGGGTGGCTGGGAACCCGATTGAGCTCGCTCCCTGCACCTGGATAAGAGCTCAATGGAAAAGAGACTGGATAATACTAAGGATTGAAAAGGAACAACTTCACAGGCACGTAGAGAGACCGTGAAATAGAGATGCCGTGTGAAGTTGAACGGGACCGGGATGAGCTGGAGAGCTGGATCATCCCTAGCTTCGTCCCCACTCGAAGAAAACGAAGATATCAGGCAGAATACTGCCGCCGACCACCGCCCTGGAAGCTCTCTCACGTGCGTCCTCCGTCATCGCCCACAGGCTCACAGGGACAACGGGCGGGATTTACAATTTTCCCGAGGATGGGGCGCTAAACCCAAAATGGGCAAGTACCTGCTTGCGACGCGCGCAGGGACCGGGGCCGTCCATGGATGGACCGCCGTCCGCGGGTTCCACCCACGCGGTCGGCGCTCGATTGAGCTCGAGGCAGAGTCAGAAAACATCTGGCTTCCCTAGACGGCGACGTTGAATTGACAGCTCGCGAGTTGTCCACCTCCGCGCCTACAGACCTGTTGCGTCATAGCTTTGGTCCCGTATCACCTTTTGGACACCTGTCATCCAACGTTCTTCCCTTACCGCCTTACCCCGTATCCTAAAGTTTATCCTTCCGTCTTGTGGTCCGGTCCGCACTCCTCGAGCTCTCGAGTCTTGACGTCTATTCCAAGTCACCCGCATTTGCGACAGCGTTGCACCGGCCTCGACTGAGCATACGTACTCTGTCGAGAACCTCCGAGAGCGAGTGTCGCGCCTGTCTAATACCGAATAAGGAGCGTGAGATCAGGAAGTGAGATCGCAATGGCGGTTGAAACGACACCTTCTTCTGTATGCTATTTGCCCCTTCGAGTTCTGCCCTCAAGATATTATTACCATTCCCGTTGCACGTCTTCAACGGCTGTCGCAGCAAATTCTCCCTTCACGTACATATGTTTGCTAACAATAGTGTCCAAATAAATCACAGCCCGTTCCCATCGCAGAACTCACCAAAATCGCGACGGAGGTGCGTCTTTGCCTGTTCTATTCTTGATACTGCGCTGCGATTTCTCGCCGACTCTTGTTCAAGGAGGATCTTTGCTTTTTCACGATAGTCGAGAGAGGAGGTTTTCTTTTAAGAATTTTTTTGCATCTAACCTCCAAAGAAAAACAGGCCTGCGACACTGCACTGAAGGGCGCCGAGGGATACGACCACACCAAGGTCGGATCATGGAACTCGCTGATCATTGTACGTCTCACACCATACGCCAGCAACACATACACCAACAAATCCCTGTGAAGAGAAGAACCCACTTGCAGCTGATAAATGGACTCGTGATAACTAACCAACCAACCTAACCCGCCCGCCCGTCGGACGGGTCGGTTTGATTGATACTATAGAACCACATCCTCAAAGCCCTCATCGCCGCCACCGCCCCCTCCAACCCCTCCACCCCCCCGCCCTACCGCTTCACCGTCAACAGCACGATCGTGCAGCAGGGCGTCGTCGACCGGAAAGACGGCGTCGACGTCGGCAAGCGCGGGATGCACTCGGCCTCGGGCGCCTTCTGGGACGTCAACCGCGACGGCATGTGGACGTTCAAGTACCCCGGCGGGGAGGAGCGGGGGCTGGATGTCGTCGTGAGTGTGACTTGGTTTGCGATGAACTGAATTTGAAATTTGAATTTGGATTGGATGGAATTCCTTGGGTAGGGCCAGAGTCGGAGCTTTTCTCTTGACAGTTATAGATCTTTGATGAGAAACTATTGTTACTATTACTGTCACTATTACTAGTACTTCTGTTATTAGCCTTTTTGGTTTCGATGTGGTCAGATGCTTCGTTATGTGTTGTCGAATTTGCTGTGTTGAATATAAAGAGCAAGTCGCTCTTCTTTTTCGTGTTTGCTTCTGTATGTATACATGAAATGAAGAGGCCTTTTGGTGATGAGAGGAGAGAAAATTTTCTATTTATCTATCTAGCCAGGTGCTTGTCATCTACCTACTTATTATTGCCTACCTTTTGTTCCAATATATGACCATCTTGCCAAGACTGGATCTTAGAGTCCAAGAGTCGGATGTGTGCATATATCAACTAGACATCTACCTGTACCAGTCTAGTTGCCCTTAACAGGGATCTTGTTACAATGTAGAGGGGAAAGCAAAGTTTTGAAATCTCATTTTCATTCTGCGTCACAGCCCGAAAACAAAAGCGGCTGGCCATGTGCAAGTGCAAAAATGCAAACCTAAAAAAACCCGCAAGAACTGCCCACCCGACCTAACTCCCAGTCCAGCCCAGCAAGCCAGGAAATCCGATTCCGAGGCGCCATGCTAGTCATTTTAGATTGTGCAACCTGAAAATACATGCCTGAAAGGTTCCATTTCGATTAAAGAAAATTAGAGAATTAGAGAAAGGGGGAAAAAAGATCGTCATGCTCATGTCGTGAGAGTAAGGAAGAAAATCGTCGCTCGTCCCAGACAAGACAAGAGAAAAAAGCCAGTGAGGACAGAACTGTCGCGAGACTGTCCCGTCCCGTCCGGCCCTTTGCATCAAGTCAAGTCCAGTCCTTAGCGGGGTTCGGAGTAGTCGTTGAGCGCAACGCAGACCGCGCCACGGTGGTGTCCGCTGTACTGACGGATGATCTGGCCCGAGGACAGCTCCCAGAGGCGGGCGTAGTGGTCGCTGCAGACCGTGACGAGGTAGGCCGAATCGGCGGAGAACGCACAGTCCCAGACCCAGCGCTGGTGGTTGGCGAGCGTGGCCTCGAGATACAGAGTACCGGTGTTCGGGTCCATTGGCGGGCCATCCGGGACGGAGAAGTTCGAGGGCGCCTGATCACCCGACGCGGGGGTACCGGCATTTGCGCCAAACGTGTTGAAACCGTTCGCATTGGTATCCTTGGAGCTTTCCTGCTCACCGGCGGGCGTGTTGGCATTGCCTTGAGTCTCTGCGCCGCCAGCTGCGGGAGTTGCACCGCCGTTGGCATCAGCTTCCGCCTTGGCCTTGGCGTTCGCGGCCGCCTTGGCCGCATCTTCTTTGGCCTTGGGGTAGTCCGGGTCCAAGTTCCAGACTTTGGCGGTATGGTCGGCCGAGCAGGTCGCGAGGTGTTTGACGTCCGGAGAAAGAAGAAGACGCGTCAAGTAATCCTTGTGTGCCTGGAACATGGTGATCGGGATGATGCGCGTAACCTCGGCGTCTTGGATCATGCGCCAGATGTAGACGTTTCCCTGTTTCAGAGAGAAAAGTCAGCCAGTAAATTCTTCTTGTTTCACGGGTCGCGAGTGAACGGTGACCGCGTACCTTCTTGTTGCCCGCACAGAGCAGAGATCCATCGCTGGCGACACTAACACTGTGGATTGCCATGTCGTCCTCTGGGATGAGCTGGTGAGTGCAAACGCTCTCACCGAGATCCCAGACGCGAACAGTGCCAGAGCGGTCGCCACTGATGAGCTCTCCTTGATTAGGATGGATGACCACGTCGTTGACGGGAGACTTGTGGACGTAGTTTCGCTGGATGCTCCCGGTACGAGTGTCCCAGACCTTGACAGTTCCGTCCTCGGAACTCGTCACCATCCACTTGCCCTCACAATGGAAGGCAACCCCGGTGACATTGTTGGTGTGACCCTCGAAGGTCATCACCGGGTTGGGGTTGGAAGACTTAATGTCGTAAAGCTTGACATTGGTATGTCCGGCCGCGGCCAGGTACCGCTTGTCCGGAGTGATGCACAGCCGATTCACCTGGGAATCGGGGTGCTGGATCGTGCGCGAGCAAATGCCCGAGAGCGCCTCCCAGAAGCTGCATTTGACACGTCAGTAAGCACAACTCTTCGCTGGGAAGCGTGGTTTTGGATCACCTACCGGATGGTATGGTCATACCCCGCTGCGAATTGCGAGGACGCGTGTCAGCTCAAGACTTCAAAGAGAGCCCTGCAAGCGTTGCAGGCCGTCTGGGGATCAGAAACACGTACCAGTACAGAGAATGACACTCATGTTGCTGTTGAACGCGACCTTGGGTTCGTTCTGTCACTCGCGTCAGGAACGAAGCAAGTGTCCTGGAGATGGGCTGGGGAGACTGTACCTTGGCGGGGACCGAGGTCGAGGATGCGCCACTGGCGGTCGGAGACGCAGGCAGGTCGGCCATGGTTCGCTGGCGCAGCACGTGATGGAGGCGGTGAGCCAGGCGGTGAGAGGGTAGTGGTGAGAAGGGAAGGCGGTGAGGGAGGGGCGCGGAGGTTGGGTAACTTAAATCCGAGCGCAGGCAGTGACGGTGGCTCCGCCGCCTGAAGATCCAACACGGCCTTTTGCAGCATCAAGATACTGAAGCCCGCCCGCAACACTCACAGGCTTCACACGCATCGACGACGGGAGGCCCCCGCGAGACTCTCACCTTCTCTGCTTCACAGCCCTGCTTGTTCAGAGCTCCTGCAGCCTCAGGCGCCCTCCCGTCTGATCTGCCTGGTGGCACAAGCATTCACTGCAAGGAACACAATGCAATCTTTTCTTACTCGAATGGCATGGCTCATAGTCTGATCCCATTGTTCGAGCTTCCCCTGGCCCGGGGCGAGTTTCCTCGTCCCTCGTCCATTCTATATCCTCCACCTCCTTCGTCTTCCTCTTTCCTAACACATCTCTCCCCGAAATCCTGAGGTCTCGAGAGTTCTCGCGGTCCGCCACTGTCCGTCCTGTCTCCTGCAATTCCTTCTTCCTCTTTCCAAACACATATCTACCTCTTTTCCTTTTCCAAGGTTTCAGTCTCGATAGTCGCGCACAGTACGCCGCTGTCTAGTCTGTCTCCTTCAACTTCTTCCTCTTCTTAACACACCTCAATCCCTCCCCACTGTGATCCTGCGGGTCTTCTCGTCCCTCAGCTGTTCTATCTCCTTCAATTCCGACTCCTCCTCCTTCTTAACACCTAACTATCTCTGGATCTCCCCGAAAGCTTCGGTCTCGACAGCTGCTCTCAGTACGCCATTCGCAATTGGAGCCTTCTCGTTCCTTGTCGATCCTACACCCTGCAACTTCTTCCACTTGTTCTGCAAGACCTCTCTACTTCTATCTCCACGAGAGCTTCAGTCCTGGCAGCTGCTCTTAATCCACCGCCGTGGCTTGAGCCAAACCCAGTCAACGCGACCGTGTTCTCGATCACCCTGATTTTCGGGTCAAGATGGATGGAAGTGTGGCTGAAGGTATTTCTAGCTCGCTCCAGGAACACTCTTCTTTTTCCTCTGACCCATTGGGACACCCTGTTCTCGGGCACGCGTCCGAACTTGAACCTGCTTTCTCTGGTCATGTTGGTGATGATCTGGGGCTTACACTTTCCCCCGGATCTCAACAGGAGTTCCACCATGGTGGCCTCTTAAAGGAGCGTCCCTTTGACGACGGCGTCCGTCAATACCACAACGACTCGACCTATTGGACCGAAGAGGAGCATGAAACCCGCGAGGCCTCCATTAATGGAGAGTTGTCAGCGACTTCCACAAGCCGACTCGATGGCGGCTACGAATCTCGCAAGAGATCTAGAGACTCCGCGTTCGCTGACGAAGATACCGATCTTTTTGCTCCTTCGGAGAAAAAGCGACTGACGGGAGTAAAAAGTCCTCTCGATGCTCCTTCCGCCGAGTATCTCTCTCCATACCCTCTAGACTCCCTCCAGCAAGCTGATCACGGAGAAGCTGCCCCCAACTCCCCGGATGGTGTTGTCGCTGAGAGAGCAGAGTCTCCAAACTCCCTCTTTGACGAGCCAACGTCTCCAACAATTTCTCCGGACGTGCCCGCTGATGAAAAGAGAACCGGAAGTCCGTCAACAGACGAGAAAGCTACTGAAGAACACACTGAGCCGCGCTCGGCCAGTGACATTACAAAAGAACGGTTCGGGCTCAGCCAGGAGGACCTCGAAGCAGCCAAGACCCGAGAGATCTTTCAGGGGTTTGGGCAGCAGCCGCAGTATCTCTCGCCTTACCCTGTCTATGGTGGCGCTCTCGGCTATCTTCCTTCCACTCCAAACGTCCACCTCAAATGCGTCGAGGTCACAGGTGATGGCCGTATCAATGAGCAAATCGCGTTCTTCCAGCGGAGAATTCAAGCTCTCACCCACGAACGCAACAAATATCAAAGAGCCTGGGAACAATGGACAACTGTGGATCCCAGCACCGGGAAGACGAAGGAGCAGCTGCTCACTGAGAGTAACGCACAACTCAAGCGCCTACTCACCCTGCAAGAGAAGAAGGCAAATGGCTACAAGAAAGAGGCTGAGGCCTGGAAGCGCCAGGCCGAGGCGTGGCAGGAACGATGCCGAAACGTCTCGATTATGTATAACAACCTGCTCTACGACATCCAGCTCCGCATCCAGGCGGGGGCGGGGCACAACTTGCCAATGGTTGCCCCGCACCCCATGGGGGTTCAAGCGCAGCCTATGCCAGCTGCGAGCTGGATGCCCGCTCCGCAACCTACGGGCATCCAGGCCGGCTCCACGCCGGCGGCAAGACCTGAGCCCCCGTCTCAGCCTCAGTCTCAGCCAGCTGTGACACCAGCGCCGAGCCCCGTCACGATCGATCTCACCTCCGATGAGGGAGGTGAGGCGGGGCTCGCTCGTCCGTCGTCGCCCGTCGACAACAACGCGGGGGCGGAGCTGCGCCAGTCGTTCCGGAGAAAGAGTTACGACTGGTTGGGGGATAGGAACCACATGCGGAGTGGCTACAAGCCACGGCCTGACTATCCCCCATACTGGCACGAGGTCCAGAGTCGACGCTGCTCCTCCTCCTCCTCCTCGAGCAGCAGTCGCCGTGCCTCCAGCAGCTCCGCCAGGCCAAGCACAGCCGATTCGCCCCCGTCTGTTCTGCCCGAGACCGACACGTCCAACAGCACTCCGCTCCCGGCAGTGGCAGAGCAGACCGACAATGAAGGGGGCGCCGGCTACGACGACAACGAACTGGCGCGGATGCTGGAGGAAGAGCTTGCGGGGGACCCTTAGATGCCCCTAGGTCTGTTGTGTTCTGTGTGGTCTGATTGTCTTTTTGGGTGGAAGAAAGAAAGAGAAGAGAGCAAGCTGGTTTTTTGCTCTTCGTTGTTTTCCAGTGTTTGTCCTTTTCCAATGCATGAGATACCCATGACATGTTTTGCCCTGTCTTGTCTTCTTCTCTGTATTACTACTAATTAGTGCTGGTCGACTGTTCTTTTGTCCTTTCCTATCATGCATGTGTCAGTTGATCTGATACTTTCTCAGCGCTGGTCACTGAGAGGAGTGTACTGTACATATAGATTGTGACCCACCATTGATGGTGCAGTCAGCAGATGCAGCGTTTGTTGTTTCATGTATGTATAGATAGAGGATGTGTATATATGAATGCACTACTTGATTAATTGTGAATGAATGGGGAAACATACGACTCGAAAGGTTTTGATATATTCATGCATGAATAGCGGACTCATTTCTTGTAGCCACATTAACCCCCTATTATTGCAAAGGGGTCTCAAAGGTCAGAGCAACCTTTTCTGAATAGCCGCCCCAGTGTTAAGCATTGAAGATCCTGCTGCACCACCAGTTTTATTATGGCTCAGAGCCATAAAACAGAGATGTGTTTCCCCTCGCTGCTCTAAATGAAACGGGTGAAAATACTAATCTTCCGAAATATGATATGAAGTAGGTATTGCAAGACATTATAATTTGGAGGACGTCATAGGTAGAACCATAATTTCATCAATAGTATTTAAAGAAGAAATCTTTTAAGTGCACCAGTCACCATGCGACTAAGTGCCTCTTTAGGAATCTTAACAGCCCTAGGATAGTAGAGCCCGGGGGCCGAGCCAGATAATCATCGTCCGAGCGGCTCCTATGTCAGCGTCTCCGCGGATGATTGTCGAATGCGCCATGGGACGAGGCTCTCTCGGGCCAGTGGTGTGACCAGTGGTGTTACCCCCAAAACGAGACTTATCTGCGGCGGGATTCAATCGGGATTTGGTTCGGGCTTCGAACCCCTAAAAAGACGCCGAACGCCTCCCAACCGGCGTCTCCACACAGTCATCGGTCTACTGTAGGGCGGAGTTTGCTGCCAATCTAATCTGGATTCCCCAGTGATGGCGTCGGTCTCGTCGAGTCAAGACCAGCCTCGTCGCAAATTTAGCAGGCCTCCCGTTAAGCTTGCTTGCCTCTCTTGGTACGTTTCTGAGCGAGGCAGGCGGTATTTTTTTTAAAAAAAATTCATAGCATAACCCGAGTGATGCTAATATTCCTCGCAGTCGCTCGTTACGCACTCGTTGCGATGGCCAGGAGCGGTGCGCCAATTGCATCTCTAGAGGAGCCACGTGCTGCTATACTCCCAGCAGACGCGGGGGCCCCCGCGTCCACAAGAGGAAAGCCAAAAATACCGCCGCGACGCAGCAGAATGAACCCCAAAGCGAAAGGTCAAATGAGAAGAACGCCCTTGAACCGTCGGCTGATCTGAATTTCACCGAAGATGGTACGCGTTGATTACCGGGAGCAGTATGAAGCATCCCTTTTCCTGCTGACGGTCTTTGATTCTATATAGCATGGTTCAACCAGCTCGTCAGCCTGGGTGATCCGGGGGCCGGTCTTTGCAATGTTGAGATGCCGATTGCAGAGATAGAGAATATCTTTGATTCGATATTTGCCCCCCAACTAGAAAGGGAGAAGCAATTGCCGGGCGTAACCCCCGCGCCTGCGGAGATCGTTCAGCTATATGGAAGTGACCAAGACATGTGAGCATTCCCGTACTCATAGTTGTAGCTACTTAGTGCTAAAGCATAGGAACAGATTGGATGCGTACTACGTGTTTATCCACCCCTATTATCCCATCCTGCCGCCTCCAGTGCGTCTTCCGGTTGTCAACCGTCCGCTTACCGCGGACAGAAGTTCTTCATTCGAGCCATCAAGTCCTCTGAGTCTTGCTATTTCAGCTCTCTTGGTGCTTATCCCGCACCCTCAAGAGCAGAATCCCTCGAGACTCGAATATGTAAGACTGAGACGGGATTATGCTCAATCGTTCGCTCAGTCCGCCCTCGAGGCCGTCGAAGTAGACTCCGAGTTGCTGCATTCCAGCAGTGACCCTGCCAATGCTCTCTCCGAAGGCACGCCTCAGTTCAATCGAGAGCCGTTTCACCCAAAGGTTCCCGTAAGCTTGGAGAGCGTCCTCGCTCTTAACTTGCTCAGCGTCTATGAATACGCTCAGCGCGGGAATATGGCCAAAATGCGCAATCGCGCGGGCCAGGCTCTGACGGCTGCGATGAGCATGTCATTGCACGAAGCCACGGAGAATGATGAGTTCACGGAGGCCAGAAGAAGAGCCTGGTGGATGACGGTGAGTCTTTCCTGCCAATCATATACTCTTTTTGATCCGTCTGATACGGATAGTATGCGACTGCATGTCAAGGCTCTATTGTCAGCAACACGGTATGTGATAGCATGGTAAGCATATAAGGGCAGACCGCTAATACTGTATCAGCCGGCCGTCTTCGATGTGTACGATCGTCGGTTTGTGACGTCGTATCCCACATTCCTCTCAGATCTTGAGGTGAGTTATCCATATTTTCTTCTCGTTTGACGGTTCTATAGAACTAAAAACGTCTCAATACAGGGATGGTCCTTCTTTATACAGGCTCAACAAGCAATCCTAGCTGCCACCAAGTTTGTACATGACCTTTACAAGGCCTTGAAGTCTTGGTCAGACATGTCGTGGATACCCCAGAGAATGCTAGAACTGGACAACCAGATCGAAACCCTTCTTTCTCAGAAAGGACCGCAGTCCTTGTCTCAGCTCTCAGCCATGGCCCCTGTGGACGCTTCAGAATCCGTAGTCGCCAAAGCGATGAGGTCGATCGCTGAAATCAAACTACACAGGTAAAGCAACGTGTCCCTCGAATAAGCTTGCGGAGCCAATCTCACAAATCCACAATGCCCCAGTGCGAGAATAAAAACACACCGCTTCTGCGCCTTTTCCGACATCCCCATATTCCTCAAACGGCACTGTGATCTCCGCGCCGCCTGCGACCCTGCAGCAGCAGCAGCAGCAGCAGCAACAGCAACAGCAGCAAAGGACAGATGCACCTGTCAAGGGCTCCCCCTGGAATCAGCATCTCTGCCTGCCTCCAACACAACCCCAATCCCGTCATCTCCACCCGACTATTGTTATCATACATGCACATCCCTACTATCAGCGGCCGATCTCGGCCTCCGCTTTCCCTTTTCACCCCACGCCTCGTCGAAGATCTGCCTCCACTCCGCCTTGAATATCGTCTCCCTGCTCGAGAACTTACCCTATCCGAACCCAAACAGCAGCATCATTTCCTCCTATACGACAACTCCACCCCGCCTCTCAGATGCATCCTCGGTCGAGATCCCACGGACAATGCCGACGTTCGCCTGCTGCGCGATGCAGAGCAGCTACGCGTTGCTCATGCTGTGCTTCAAGGCTCGCAGCTGCGCGGTGCAGCAGAAAAAAGACACCGGCACCCCATTCGCATTTTCCGGTGGTGACGAAGGTGAAACTGAAGAACCTCATCTCCTGCTCAACGGGTTCATGAACGACCTGTACCAGAGCCTCCAGCTGCTCATCAGGGCGCTGGCAAATTACTCCATTGCGTTTGAGGCCTTGAAGGGCATGAGAGGTATTTCCCCCCCCCCCCTGCCACCTCTAAAGCTAAGCTCACTTTATATTTACTTAACAAGTGCTGACTTTCTTCTTCTGCCTCCCCAGATGAAGTCTCGCGAGTTGTAGAGTACACTTTCTCCTGAAAAGGAGAGCTCAAGGCCTACGGACGCCCTAATGCCTGATTCCTTTTTTTTAAATTTTTTGTGCAGGCCACCTAACGTATGTTGTATTATTATGTCGCCCACGTTCTTTGCAGGTAGTAAATACGACGTGACACGATACTTCTTTTATGGTAATGTACATGGTTACTGTACTAGGAATAGGGAATAGGTAGGTAGGTAAATCAAAAATCGAATCTTCGCTCAAGGTTTTTTTTTTTTTAAGATTTATTGAGACAGAAAAATGCCCACTCCAAACATGTTTGCCAGCGTGGATTACCCACCGAGCAGATTTACTGTACTGTACTGTACCGCACCAACCGATCGACTTCTAAGAGAAGTTCATAAATTATTTTTTTGAAGAAAAAAGGAGGCTAGAAGGCTAGGCTAGCTTACCTTACCTAGCCAGGAGGTAGAGCCACTAATATATCCACATATTTTTAGATAGTTTAGATGGATTAGAAGATGTGACAGTTAGTACTGTAATTAGAGTTCGATGGGCTTGAAGTTAAAAGTGTTGGCGATCATAGGCACTTTACTTTTCCTCTTCTTAATATTGTTACTGTAATGTAATGTTTGTGCCTGCTGTTGCCTCCCCCTGCATATCCCCCTTTTTAGGTTATGTGTGTGTGTGTGTGTTATCAATGGCAAATACCACTGCTGCTGCTGCCGCCGCTGCTGTTGCTATATTTCTGAAAGAGAACCAGATCAGCGCACAATCTTCCTGCTAAACAAATACAAAAGACACTTATTCAGCCAGCCGTCTCCATTGCCAAGTTCAATCTTAATTTTGCTTCTTTTTGTTTCTTTTTTTGGCCATGATCTATCTATATCCTGTAACATATAGCTATCTATCCATCCATCCATCTATGCAAGGATATATACGTGTTGTAGGAATGAGTGATATAGAAATCAATAGCATGTATGTACTGTACGTACAGGTACGGTACCTAGACAGGTAGGTATGTATGTATTTGATCTTAAAAAAAATGTTGGGTATATATATATGTGTACATGATAGGCAACCTCCATCCGTATATATGTAGTACCGGATGTACTGTACAAACCCAAGTCCCTGGTCCAAGCTTGACGGTTCCCGTTCTATCATCAAACCAACCAGTTTTTTTTTCTGCATTCATGGACAAGTCCATCGACAGATATATTCCATGCAGAAGAGGAAGGCGAAAAAAAAGAAGAATATAACCAAGAAAAAAAAAACCAATCTATGTGGCCCGTTCTAACCCATTCTATCCCATTCTAGGTATTCTAGGTTTTTTTTTCTTTTAATGGATTCATATATGTATGTGCGCAGTGTAGCACTGTACCGTACCGTGGTCGGACTTCCTACGCAGCCAGCAGGGTCTTTTTTCTTTTTTTCCCCTGCGTGTGGATAAAAATAGGAGTAAAAAAAATAGGGAAATGTCTATCAAGGAAGGCTATGAAGAGGCAAAAAAGCAGAACAAGGAAAAGGAGAAGTAGGAGAAAGAAAAAGGAAAGGATACCCGACTCAATCCACCTCACCGCCGCAACCTTGCAAGCCGCTTCTTGATGCCACCGTCTGCGGGCCCGTCGGGGATGTTCCGGTCCTTCTCCCGCATCTCTGACGGGGTGGAGGTGCCGGTCCCGTCGAGGCCGGGCTTGCCCAACTCGCGACGGGCCTTGGCCGCCGAACGCCCCCCGCAGCAGGCGGAGCAGCACGACGCCGTCTGCACAATGAAGCCGATCAGGGTGCACGCGGAGGCGATCCACATGAAGGCCAGCATGCGGGCGCCCAGGTCGGCCTGGATGTTGAGGTCGACGCCGTTCTTGACGAAGACGTTGCGGAAGATGGAGAACATGACGGTCGCGATGACGGAGGCGACGACGGTCAGGACGGCGATGACGAAGGTGAAGAGCAGGAGGGGGAAGGCGCGCAGCAGGACGAAGGTGCCGCGGCGGTGCGGGCGGAGGGTGGACGACGGGGAGGTGCTGGGGTCGTCGTTGGCCAGCGGGTACGCGGCGGCGGCGGCGGCGGCCTGTGGGGGCCGGGAGGAGACGGCGAGCGGGGAGAGGAAGATGGCGACGAAGCAGAGGACGGTTGCGGAGAGGAAGAGGCCGAACATCCAGTGCGAGGCGGTGCGGGCGATGCGGAGGGCGTCGGAGATCTCGGCGGGGAGGGCGACTGCGGAGTTAGCATATGTCTGTCGTGAGAGGAGAAAGGGGGGGGG